>Ga0307986_10001680_pt1 | contig 16033 bp, 21 predicted proteins | sample EllFjometageno82_FD_203170 | JGI IMG/M metagenome (GOLD analysis project Ga0307986, IMG submission 203170) | Marine microbial communities from Ellis Fjord, Antarctic Ocean - #82 | ecosystem: Environmental > Aquatic > Marine > Unclassified | place: Southern Ocean | collected 2014-10-09
CACTAACTTTTTTGATTGATTTATAAATTGGATATAATTTTTTTAAAAAGTCTATTTCATCAATTTTAGATATTTCATTTAAATTTAGTGCGCCTAGCTGTGGGCCAAAATCTTTTTTAAATTCAACCTCTTGATTCAACCCGTAAGGTAACATTAAAATATCAGAAAAAATTATTGCAGCATCTAGTTCGAATCTTTTCAGGGGTTGAAGTGTAATTTCTGATGATAAATTTTCATCTAAACACAGATTTATGAAATTTGGATTATTTTTTCTAATTTCCCTGAATTCTGGAAGATACCTTCCAGCTTGTCTCATTAACCATATTGGAGAATTAGTAGTTTTTTTATTTATTATGGTTTCTTGAATAGGTGTCATAATAATAAGTAAATATTTAATTATAGTATTAGTTATATAGTATGTGAATAACGGTAATTAATTGTTTTTCATATTTTATACACGATTTATTAACAATTAATAATTTATAGAAATGTAAAATAATCTTTAAATTAGCTCTTTATTTAATATTATTAGATAAAATGTATATTAATACTTCACATGTTTATTAATGTTAATAAAAGATAGGTTTTACAAAGAAAATTAAAAAGAATTATTATTTTAAAAAATGGTAAAAATAATACTTAATTATTAACATTTTATTCATGAGTAATACATATCAAGTATATCTTATTTCTGACTCAACGGGTGAAACTTTGGATAGGGTATTTTTAGCAATTAAAGCCCAGTTTAAGAATATTGAATATAATGTTAAACCCTTCTTTTTTACGCGAACAGAAAATCAAGTTATTAAGATAATGGAAGAGGCCAAAGAAAAAAACGCGATAATTTTATATACAATTGTTGACACCTCACTTGCAAAATTTTTGGCAAACAAGGGTAGTGAAAAAAAAATTCCATGTTTTAGCGTTTTGGGAAACTTGATAATGAGTTTTTCTAAACTCTTAAATCAAAAAGCGTCACACGTTCCTAGTGGACAACACGCATTGAACGAAGAATACTATGAAAGAATTGAAGCCATTCAATTCACCATGGCTCACGATGATGGAAATTTAATTGGAGATATTAGTAAAGCAGATATAATTTTATTAGGAGTAAGTAGAACGAGTAAAACACCCACATCCATTTACTTGGCTAATAAGGGCTTTAAAACATTAAATATTCCCTTAGTAAATAACAAATCAATACCAGAAGAATTAAAAAACAACCCAAAATTATCCTGCGTTGTAGGTTTAACAACTGAGCCCGAGAGACTTGTTGATATTAGAAAAAACAGAATGAATACACTTAAAGAGACAGAGAATACTAATTACACAAATATTAAGAAAATTGAAAAAGAAATCATCGAAGCCAAAAAAATATTTATTAAATATAGATGGCCAACAATTGATGTTACCCGGAAATCTGTTGAAGAAACAGCGGCATCAATAATTAAGATACACGAAATATATAAAAATAATGATTAATGAAATAATACTTGCCTCAAAAAGTGGTGTAAGAAAAAAGATTTTAGAAGATAATAAGATTACATGCAGGGTTGAACCATCCAATGTGGATGAAGAAAGTATTAAAGAAAGTTTGTTAAAAGAAAATGCATCTCCAGAAGTTATCTCTAAAAATCTCGCCGAACTTAAAGCAAATAAAGTAAGCCAAAAAAGAATGGGAGAACTAGTCTTAGGTGCTGACAGTATTATCAACTTAAATGGGAAAATAATATCGAAACCGGCAAACAGAGATGAGGCCCTAAAAATACTCAACGATCTAAATGGTCAGACACATCAGTTAATAAGCTCAGTTTGTATATCTCAAAATGGCTCAATGATATGGAATTATACTGATAAAGCATCTTTAACAATGAAGCATATGAGCGAAGAAGAACTTAAAATTTACCTAGCAAAAATAAGTGATGAGAAATTATACGCCTATAATGTTTATCAAATTGAGGGCGAGGGCAGGTCTTTATTTTCCAAGATAGAAGGGGATGAAAATACTATAATGGGCTTACCCGTTAAGAAAATTAAAGAGTATTTAAATAATTACAAATGAAAAAATATTTAGTTATAGGAAATCCAATCGAGCACTCACTCTCGCCTTTAATACACAATTATTGGATGGAGAAATATCGTTTAGTAGACAGTGTTTATGAAAAGAGAAAAGTAGAAGAAAAAGATTTAAAAAATATAATTGAAGAAGTTAGAAAAGATAAAGTAGTTGGTGTAAATGTTACTGTGCCATTTAAAAAATTAATTATTCCTTTTTTGGATGAGTTAGATTCGATGGCTAAAGAAACTCAATCTGTAAATACTCTTTTCAAAATTAATAATAAAATTGTTGGATATAACACAGATAGAGCTGGTTTTGGTGATACTATAAGAGGGGTTTATCCCCGTAGTAACGACCCCATCATGCCACTTCCACTCGAACATAAGTGTATTTTTATTTTAGGTGCTGGTGGCGTTACAGCATCTATAATTTCTGCCCTTAAAGGTGAAGGAGCTAATAATATTATTTTAAGCAACAGAACAAAGGAAAAAGCAAATGAATTAAAAAAACTATTTCCAGAAATAGAAGTCCTGGATTGGGGAAAAAGGCCCTCAATCTGTAATGTTGTAATTAACACAACTAGTGTTGGCTTAACTAAAGATGAAGAATTAAAAATAGATTTTAGTGATTATGACAAAAATTTTCATAAAAACATCCTGTTTTATGATTTAATTTATAATCCGGAAGAAACAGTTTTTTTAAAGAAAGCGAGATTAAGAGGAAACAAAATAATGAATGGTAAAATGATGTTTTTGAACCAAGCAAAATATGCATTTAATATTTGGACAAATATAGAACCAGAAATCGATGATGAGGTGATTAAACTTTTAGACTAATGATTAAAATTGGAATTTTAGGAGATATTGGATCAGGTAAGAGCTATGTGGCTAAAAATTTTGGTTATCCAGTATTTAATGCAGATATTGAGGTAGGTAAGTTATATAAAAAAGATAGAAAAGTTTTTAATAAATTAAAAAAATTACTACCTAAATATATCCATTTATTTCCTATAAATAAGAACGAAATTTCCAGTGCCATATTAGCCAACAAATCTAATTTACAGAAAATCGTAAAAGTTGTTCACTTAGAAATAAGAAAAAAAATGGATATATTTTTAAAAAAAAATATAAATAAGAAAATTGTCATCTTAGATATTCCTCTCTTACTAGAAAATAAAATTAATAAAAAAAATGATATTTTAGTATTTGTTAAATCTAAAAAAGTAGATATTTTGAAAAGACTAAGAAAAAGAAAAAACTTTAACTCAAAACTTTTAAATAAATTCAAAAATATTCAATTACCACAAGATTATAAAAAGAAAAAAGCTCAATTTGTTATTAAAAATAATTTTACAAAAAAATCTGTTAATAAAAGTATAAAAAAAATTTTGAAAGATATTTTGTAAATGAAAGAAATTATATTAGACACAGAAACAACAGGTTTATTCGTTAAAGATGGCCATAGAATTGTTGAGATAGGCTGTATTGAGCTCGAAGATCTTGTACCAACAAAGAATAGATTTCATTGCTATTTAAACCCTGAAAGAAAAGTATCTGAGAAAGCTCTAGAAGTTCACGGATATACAGACGAATTTTTATCTACCCAAAAAAAATTCTCAGAAGTAGTAAATGAGTTTTTAAATTTTATAGAAAATAAAAGACTAGTAATTCACAATGCTGAGTTTGACTTATCTCACCTAAATAACGAATTAGCATTATTGGGAAAAAAAAAATTAAAGAACGAAAATACAGTAGACACTCTCTCATTGGCTCGAGATAAATTTCCTGGTTCACCAACGAGTCTTGATGCGCTATGTAAGCGATACAGAATAGATAATTCAAATAGAACCCAACATACAGCCTTAATAGATTGTGATCTTTTAGCTAAAGTTTATATTAATCTTTTAGATCAAAAAGAACCGACATTAAATTTTAAAAATCAAGATACTGAAAAAACAATAAAAAATTTACATTCCACAAACCAATATTATAAAAAAATTATTAAGCCAACAGAAGCAGAGCTGAAATTACATAAGGAATATTTAAAAAGTACCTTAAAAAAAAATTTTTTTTAATTAGATTTTTGTTTGTATAGTTCGGTAAAATTTATTTTTTTCTCAAGTTTTACTTCTGGAAAACCAGAATTATGAAGTAAATTCAAAAATGTTTTTTCTAAATTAGGATAAATTTTATTCTGAACATCGCATAATATAATTTTTTCTAAATCTTTCTTATCTTTTATATCTTCGTCAATTTTAACAATTGAAACATAAACTATTTCAAAATAAGACTTTTTTTCATTCTGTTTTTTGTCTTCAAATTTTAATGTTGTATCAACCTCAATCATTTTGTCTTTCAAGGCTTTCGATTTAATATCTATATTTAATTCATATTTTGAAATATTTTCTTTTACAAAAATGTAACTTTGAATGTCGGGTGTTTCACTGGAAATATCTTTTACAAATTGTGCCAATATTTTAAAGTTTTCGGTCATTCTCGTCATCTATATCTTCATATTCACCATTAATAAAATCATGTTTTGTATTATTTGTTCTTTGTTTAGTTGATACATTTCTCAAAATTAATTTTCTTGTTGGTGGAAAAATGATTAACAAACCAACCAAATCAGTTGCAAATCCAGGTAAAATTAGTAGTAGAGCCGCAAAAGCTAAAGCGGCACTCGAAATTATTTCATAAGCAGGTAATTTATTTTTAACAATTTGAGACATTCCAGATTTTAATGTGTTGAACCCCTCATGTCTTGCATAAATTATGCCAAAAAAAGCAGTAATAAAAATTAGTGATATAGTTTTAAAAGCTCCAATTTGTGACCCAACTTTAATGAATAAGTAGATCTCAGCAATAGGAATGCCAATTATCAGTAATAATAATGTGTTCATTTGCCCCTATTCTAAATTGCTAGTTGTAATTAATCAACATACTAAATATTATTAAGTTATGAATAGTGGTTTTGAATATATGGACATTATACTTTTAGCAATGATTGCTGGGTTTATTTTTCTTCGCTTAAGAGGAATACTTGGAAAAAAAACTGGCTTTGAGGGAAAAGTTTCCACACAATTTAAAAAAGAACTTCAAAAAATAAATGTAAGCCCAAAACCAATTAATGAAAATTTCGATGAGATTAGAAAAAAAGAATTTCTAAAAGGTGCAGAAATTGCATACGAAACCATCATTACAGATTTCAGTGATAGCGATAATAAGTTGGTAGCTAGCAAACCTCTTTTGAGTAAAAGAATTCATGATCAATTTAAGCAAGCCCTTTTAGATAGAGAGAATAAGGGTCATTTTGCTGAAATAACCTTTATAGGAATTAAGTCAGCTGCAGTTAAAACTCATAAAACAATAGAAGCTAACCTAGAGGTTACAGTAGATTTTGTTAGTGAAATTATAACCTGCATAAAAGATAAAGATAAAAAAATAATTTCAGGAGATGGTGAAAAAATTAAGACAGTTTATGATACGTGGGTTTTTTCAAAAGATATAAAGTCTGCTAACCCTAATTGGCTATTGGTTGACACTATTACATAATTGATTAAAAAAATTTCAGATAAAGACAAAGAAGATTGGGAAAACTTCCTAAAGGATAAACAAAAAATACCTAAAAAAAACGATGTTAAAAAAAAAATTTTAAATAATAAAGATATTATAGAAATTTCAGACAAAGATAAGCAAGACTGGGAAAATTTTTTAAAAGATAAAGAAAAAATACCAAATAAAGATTTAATTAATAAAAAAAATATAAGACATGAAAAAATAAAAAGAATAGACCTTCATGGTTATACGATTGAAGAAGCAAACAAGGTAGTAGAGCAATTTATTCACAAATGTTTTGATGAAAGTGTCACTAAAATTATAGTGATTACAGGAAAAGGACTCAGATCTAAAAATGTTGAAAATCCATATCTTTCAAAAGATTTAAGTATTTTAAAATATTCTGTTCCCGAATTTATTGAAAGAAATATAAGTTTAAAAAAAATAATTATAGAGATTACTGATGCAAAAATTGAAGATGGTGGAAGTGGTGCTTTTTATATTTATCTTAAAAATAAATTTAAGACAAAGTAATTTATTAGAGAATAAATTTAGATAAATCGGTATCCTTAACAAGTTCGTCTAGATTTTCTTTAACGTACTTTGAATCAATTATAATTTTCTCACCAGCTCTATCTGTAGCCGTAAAACTAATATCATCTAAAATTCTTTCAATTATAGTATGCAATCTTCTTGCTCCAATATTTTCTACAGTAGTATTAACTTCTGATGCCATATTAGCAATGGAATCAATGCCATCTTCAGAAAATTCTAATTCTACATTTTCAGTTTTTAAAAGAGCAACATACTGTTTAATTAAACTAAAGTCTGGTTCTTTAAGAATTCTTTTAAAATCATCACTAGTCAAAGCTTCAAGCTCGACTCTTATAGGAAGTCTGCCTTGTAATTCTGGTAGCAGATCGGACGGTTTAGCAAGCTGAAATGCGCCAGATGCAATGAATAAGATATGATCAGTTTTAATTGGACCATGTTTTGTACTCACAGTTGTTCCCTCGATAAGAGGCAGTAAGTCTCTTTGAACTCCTTCTCTAGAAACATCTCCTCCAGATCTATCAGCTCTCCCTGAAATTTTATCTATTTCATCCAAAAAAACTATTCCATTGTTTTCTGTAGAATCTTTTGCTGATTTTATAATTTTATCTTCTTCTATTAACTTATCAGCTTCATCGTTAATTAAAATTTCATGAGATTCTTTGACAGTCATTTTCTTTTTCTTCTGTTTATTTCCAACAGATTTTCCAAGCATTTCACCAATATTTATCATTCCAATATTGGCTCCTGGCATTCCAGGAATTTCAAATGAAGCTTGAGCACCACTGTCATTCACAGCTATTTCAATTTCATTACCATCTAAGTCACCGTCTCTTAGTCTTTTCCTAAAACTTTCTCTTGTAGCTAGACTCGCTTTATTTCCAACCACTGCATCTAAAACTTTTTCTTCTGCTAATTTCTGAGCCTTAGCATGCACTTCTTTCCTTTTCTTTACTTTTTCCATTGCAATCGCAATTTCAAGTAGATCCCTTATAATCTGCTCAACATCTCTTCCAACATATCCAACTTCTGTAAATTTAGTTGCTTCAACTTTTACGAAAGGAGCCTCTGCCAATTTGGATAATCTTCTAGAAATTTCCGTTTTACCAACCCCCGTTGGTCCAATCATTAAAATATTTTTAGGTAAAACTTCATCTTTCATTTCACCTTTTAAAGCCTGTCTTCTCCATCTGTTTCTCAAAGCAATAGCGACTGCTTTTTTAGCTTTATTTTGTCCAACCACATATCTATCTAATTCCGAAACTATCTCTCTAGGAGATAAAGAGCTTACCAAAGAACTATCCTTGCTTTCATTTATTTCTTTTGGAAAAGGTGTAACGTTTGAATCTTTCATTAAATTTTTTCTATTTTAATATTGTCGTTAGTAAATACACAAATTTCAGAAGCAACTTTAATTGCTTTTCTAGCAACTTCTTCTGCACTTAAATCTGTATCCAATAAAACTTTGGCAGCTGCTAAAGCATAATTTCCTCCAGAGCCTATTCCTATGGCATTGCCCTCTGGCTCTAAAACATCCCCAGTACCAGAAATTATAAAACTTTTTTCTTTATCACCAATAGCCATTAAAGCTTCTAGTCTTCTTAGATATTTATCAGTTCTCCAATCTTTTGCTAGCTCGACGGCTGCTCTAGGGAGATTACCTGCATGCTTTTCAAGTTTTGCCTCAAGCCTTTCAAATAGAGTTAAAGCATCAGCAGTGGATCCGGCAAATCCTGCAATCACATTTCTTTTTTCAATTTTTCTAACTTTTGCAGCAGTACTCTTTATAACTGTATTGCCCATACTAACTTGGCCATCCCCAGCTACCACTACTTCATTATTTTTTCTAATAAGTACAATTGTAGTCATAGATTATAGATGGATATTAATTTTTATTCGTCAAGTAGTGAATTAGTAATATTGATATAGTTAATTAATCTCTATATACCTAAATAATATTATGAGTAGAAAAGGAAAGATTTCTCGAAAGACAAAAGAAACTAGCATTAGTGTTGATTTGAATATTGATGGCAAAGGTAAGTATAAAATTGATACTGGCATAGGATTTTTAGATCATATGCTTGAGCAATTATCAAAACACTCATTAATAGATATAAATTTAAAAGCAAAAGGAGATACGCATATAGACCTTCATCACACAACAGAAGATACTGGTATAGCTATAGGTGAGGCTTTAAAAAAAGCATTGAAAAATTTTGCAGGAATTAGAAGATATGCACACGCAATGATTCCAATGGATGAAACATTAACTAGAGTTGCAATAGATGTTTCAAATAGACCTTATTTAATCTGGAAAGTTAAGTTAAAAGTAGAAAGACTTGGTGAAATGGACACAGAGCTTTTTAAAGAATGGTTCCAAGCGTTTTCTCAGTCGGCAGGGATAACACTACACATGGAAAATATTTATGGAGACAATAGTCATCATATAATTGAGTCTTGCTTTAAAGGTTTAGCAAGGTCACTCAGAACAGCATTAGAAATAGATCCAAGGAATAGAGGTGTAGTTCCCTCTACAAAAGGATCGCTATAAATAGCAATGAACATTGCTATTATTGATTATGAATCTGGAAATATAAGTTCAGTAATTAATTCTTTCAAAACAGTTTGCACCAAACAAAATATTGAAACTAAAATAGAAGTTACATCTGATTTAAAAGACATATTAAATTCTGATAAAATAATATTACCTGGGCAAGGATCTTTTAAAAATTGTATAGAATCTTTAGAAAAAGTTAAAGGTTTAAAAGATACTTTAAATGAATTTGTTATTATTAAAAAAAAACCGTTGTTTGGTATTTGTGTAGGAATGCAAATGTTCGCAGACAAAGGTTTTGAGGAAATTGAAACAAAAGGACTAGGATGGATTGCAGGAAATGTAAAAAAAATTGATAATAAAAATAATCAATTTAAACTCCCACACATAGGCTGGAATGAACTTTCTTTTACTTTAAATAGTAAATTATTTAAAGGTATCAAAGAAAAATCACACGTCTATTTTGTTCACAGTTATAAGTTTACTCCTGATGATGAGGCTTTTATATCAAGTAAAACTAATTACTCTGAAGAAATTGTAGCATCCGTTGAGAAGAATAATTTATTTGGAACACAATTCCACCCAGAAAAAAGTGATAGCATTGGTTTAAAAATAATTGAAAATTTTATTAATTTATAAGATGAAAATATTTCCAGCTATAGATATCAAAGACAAAAAATGTGTAAGATTACTAAAAGGAGATTTTGACAATCAAACTACTTACAATCAATCACCATATGACCAAGCTCTAAAATGTAAAGAAACTGGTCTTTTAAATTTACACATTGTCGATTTAGATGGGGCGCTTTCAGGAGAGCTTGTTAATTTAAAAATAATAGAAAACATTATAAAAAAATTAGATATTTCAATTGAAATTGGTGGCGGAATAAGATCCATTGATAAAATTAAAGCCTATATGGATATAGGAGTTGATAAAGTTATACTTGGCAGTGCAGCAATAAAGGATCCAGATTTTCTAAGACAAGCGTGTGAAACATTTAAAGGAAAAATAGCTCTTGGCCTAGATGCAAAGAAAGGAAAACTTTCTGTTTCAGGTTGGAAAGAAACTACAAATCAAACTGCTGAAGGTTATTTAAAAAGTGTAAATAGCTATGGTTTTTCGAGGGTTATTTACACAGACATTGATAGAGATGGAACAAAAACAGAGCCCAACATTGAGGAAACTTTAAATATTGCAAAAATTTCATCAGCCCCTGTTATTGTCTCTGGTGGGATTTCATCAATAGAGGATATTAAAAAAATTAAAAAACTAAATCAATTTAATATTGAAGGTGTGATTATTGGTAAAGCAATTTATGACGGAGATATAAAGCTTAGTGATCTTAAGGAATTAGAAAATGCTTAAAAATAGAATTATTCCATGTTTAGATGTCAAAAATGGAAGAGTCGTTAAAGGAATTAATTTTTTAGATTTAAAGGACGCAGGTGACCCAGTAGAACAAGCTAAAATTTACAGTGAGAGTGGAGCAGATGAAATTTGTTTTTTAGATATCACGGCCTCTAATGAAAATAGAGAAACTATATTTGATGTAATTAAAAGAACTTCAGAAAATTGTTTTGTGCCCCTTACAGTCGGAGGTGGAGTTAGAAGTCTAGAGGATATAAATAAATTATTAGCTTCTGGTGCTGATAAGGTTTCAATTAACACTGCAGCAGTTAATAATCAAAATTTAATTAAAGAGAGTAGTAAAAAATTTGGATCACAATGCATTGTTGTTGCAATCGATGCTAAGCAGAAAAATGATCGATGGGAAATTTATACACATGGTGGAAGAACTGAAACAGGAATTGATGCTTTAGATTTTGCAAAGAAAATGGAAGAAAATGGGGCAGGAGAACTGCTAATCACTTCCATGGATCGTGATGGTACACAAAAAGGTTATGATATTAAGTTAATTTCTGAGATTGAAAAAAATGTTAATATCCCAATTATAGCATCTGGAGGAGTGGGATCATTAGAGCATTTATATGAGGGCGCAAAATATGGAAAAGCTAGTGCATTGCTAGCAGCCTCAATTTTCCATTATGGGATACATTCAATCAATGAAGCCAAGCAATATTTGGACTCAAAAGGAATTCCTGTTAGAATTTAGATATGACAGATAATTTAATGAATTTAGTAAAAATAATAAGAGCTAGAAAAAGCAAAGATAAAGATAAATCTTACACCTCTTTGTTATTATCTAGTGGGCTGTCTAAATGTATAGATAAGATGGAGGAAGAATTTGATGAACTTAAGGAAGCATTAAAAGATAGATCTAATATAGCACACGAGGCCGCAGACACAATTTATCATTTATTAGTTACGTTAGAAGTAGCTGATATTAAGTTTGAAGATGTTCTAAAAGAATTAGAAAATAGAAAAAAAAAATCAGGAATTGAAGAAAAAAATAATAGATAATGATTTATGACAAAAATAATATTTTTGCAAAAATTCTAAGAAAAGAAATACCTTGCAAAAAAATATTCGAAAATGATCACGTCTTTTCTTTTCATGATACTAATCCTCAAAAAAAAATACATGTATTGGTGATACCAAAAGGTGACTATATTAATTTGGATGACTTTAATAATAGAGCTTCAGATAAAGAGATAGTTGCATTAAGCAAAGCTATTACGGAAGTTTCAAAAATATTAGGAATATCAACTGATACTGGAAAAGGTTATAGAGCGCTTACTAATTTAGCTGAGGATGGAGGCCAAGAAGTTCAACATTTGCACTTTCATATATTTGGAGGGGAAAAGATTGGAAAAATGGTTGAGTGACATTAAATATCATTAGAACCTATCTAGAACTAAAATCTTATAAAGATTTTAAAGAAGTAAAAAAACCATTAGAATATTGTTATGTACAATTAGCTGAACCAAAAGATTTTCAGCTAAACAAATTTTTTTATAAGAACATAGGTAAAAATTGTCAATGGGTTGATAGACTTGTCTGGACAGACTTAGAATGGACTAAATATGTGTCTGATAAAAATCTTTTTACATACATCCTTAAGAATAAAAGTGAAATGGCAGGCTATTTTGAATTACTATTTAACAAAGAAACAAAAGAAGCAGAAATTGCTTATTTTGGTATTTTAGAAAATTATTTTGGAAGTAAATTAGGTGGGTATCTACTCAGTGAAGCAATTAAATATTCATTTAACTTGGGTTGTACAAGAATATGGGTTCATACCTGTTCTTTGGATAATAAAAATGCCCTACAAAACTATCTAGCAAGAGGGATGAAGATATTTAAGTCTGAAACTTTAATTCGATAGTTGCTTAATTATTTTTTGGTAAAATAAAAATTTTATTATTTATTTCTTGATTTATTTTAATAGAAGAAATGAAAGTAATAGATAAATTTTGATAAATATCTTCAGTTTGCCAACCTGTTAAGTTTAAACTATTCTTGTCAAAAAATATATTAATTTCATTGTTATTTTCTATAATTCTAAAATTCAAATATTTATTATCAATTTCTCTTGGTTCAAGAGTATTGATTTTGGATATTAAATATTCTTTATCCAATAAAAACTCCAGAGGGGTTTTTTTCAGAGGATAAAGATAGTAGTTGCTTTTATTAGCATTTTTGATCACTAAAGACCTTCCATTGGAAACAATAATTTTTTTACTAGATCCATTATATTCACACCAAATTTTCTTGGGGTATTTAATGATGCATTTTCCATTTTCAGTTTTATCATCAATAGTTTGAGTAAAATTAAAGCTTAAGTTATTGGTAAGTTGCATTTTTAAAACTAAATTTTTTTTTGAAAAAGAGAAAGCAGCGTTATAAAAATTTAATATAAAAATGATTATTAAAATCTTAAACATTATAGGAGATCTCTTTTACCAACATGGTTTGCTTTGCTTACAATGCCGTCAGCTTCCATCATGTCAATAATTCGAGCAGCTCTATTATAACCTATTTGTAATTTTCTTTGTAAAAAAGAAGTGGATGCTTTGCCTTCAGATCTAATAATGTCCAATGCTGATTGATATAATTCATCTTTCTCACTCATGTCTGACAGGTCACCATTCTCTTTTTCATCAGCAAAACTTAATATTTCATCTATATAATCAGGTTCAGCTTGGCTTCTTAAATAATTATTAACTTTTTCAATTTCATTGTCTGAAACGAAAGGTGCATGAATTCTAACTATACGATTAGCAGATGACATATAAAGCATATCACCTTTACCAAGTAATTGTTCTGCACCTTGCTCACCTAAGATTGTTCTACTATCTATCTTTGAGGTTACCTGGAAGGATATCCTGGTAGGAAAGTTTGCCTTGATAGTTCCTGTAATAACGTCAACACTAGGTCTTTGAGTGGCCATTATTATATGAATTCCAGCAGCTCTTGCCATTTGAGAAAGTTTTTGAATATAATTTTCAATTTCTTTTCCAGCAACCAGCATTAAGTCTGACATTTCATCAACCACAACAACTATATAGGGCATAGCCAAAGCATGTTTTGCATTATAGCCATCAATATTACGAACTCCTTCTTTAGTCATAAGTTTGTAGCGATTTTCCATTTCTTTAACGACCCACCCCAATACGGAAGCAGCTTTTTTAGCCTCAGTGATAACAGGACAAAGCAAATGAGGTATGCCTTCATAAGTTGATAACTCTAACATTTTGGGATCGATCAAAATGAACTTACATTTATCAGGTGTATGTTTATAAAGAAGAGAAAGAATAATAGTATTTATACAAACAGACTTTCCCGATCCAGTGGTTCCAGCAATTAACAAATGAGGCATAGCGGCCAAATCTCCAATGACAGGAATTCCAGAAATATTTTTACCTAAGGCTATCGGCAATCTGATATCTTTCTTTACAAAGTCACTATTTGAAAGAATTTCACTCAGGTAAACATTTTCTCTAGATGAATTGGGTATCTCAATACCAATAGTACTTCTACCAGGTATTGTAGCAATCCTAGCTGATTCAGAACTAGTATTCCGTGCAATATCGTCTGAAAGATTAATAATTTTTGACACTTTAACGCCTGCGGCTGGTTCAAATTCATTTAGAGTTACAACAGGTCCATGACTAACTTTTTTTATTTCACCACTAACACCAAAATCTAAAAGAATTTTTTCTAAAAACTCACTATCAATATAATCATTATCTCTTAGCTTCTCTTTATCTTTTTGTGTTGGAATCTTTAATAAATTAACAGAAGGTAATTTAAATCTTATTTTTTTTTTATCTGATTTATTTTCATTTTTTATAAAGGGCAAGTCTTCTTGAATTAAACTTTTAATTTCTTCCTGAGGTATAAATTCACTGATTACTTCATTTTTATTAGTATAATTTTTTTCTTTTTTCGAAAATAAAAATTTAATTATTTTTTTGAAAACTTTATAAAAAAAAGTAATCTTAAATTGAATACTAATTAAGAATAAAATTAAGATTAATGATATAAGAATATAAAAAGATATTTGAGAATTAATATTAATTAAAGAATTTAAAAAAGTTGTTTCTAAATATTTTCCAACAAAACCACCATTGCCATTGATATAAAGTTTAAAAGCTATTGGGTAAAAAAAGGAAAAAAATAAAGAACCAATTAAAGAATATAAGATAATATAAAAAACACTTTTTATTATTAAGAAGATCTGTTTGTTTAGAATAATATTTGCTCCAGATACCATAAAACTAAAAGGGATTAATAGAGCTATCAACCCAAAAGACTGAAAAAAAATATCTGCAGTAAAACTTCCACGGAAACCAAGAATATTTATAATTTCAGTGTTATCTGGAAAAATAAAGTTAGGATCTTCAGGAGAAAAACTAATTAATGAAGCCAGCAATAAGGCACCTGTTAGCAAAATAGCTACACCAATAATTTCAATAACTCGATTGATAACAAAATTAATTGCATTGTTGGCTATTATTTTTAATTTCATAAATTAATGAATCTAATTAATCACTTTGTATCATCTAATTTTTATTGTTAAAATTAAAAATTATTATGAATATATGTATTATAGGAGACGGCCTTACCAGTCTATCTTTAGCCAAAAATCTTATAAACAAAAAGATTAATGTTCATTTCTATCACAAAAATAAAATCAGGAATCTATCATCAAACAGGACAATAGGAATATCTAAAAATAATTTAGAATTTTTTAGAAAAGAAATTTACAAAATTCCCAAGAAAATTTTTTGGGAAATTAAAAAGATAGAAATTTATTCAGACAAGCTAGAGAAAGAAAATTTGTTAAGATTCGAAAAAGATAAAGATAATTTATTTTATATGGTAAAAAATAACCATCTTTATAAATCATTAATAAATATAATATCCAAAAATAAATTTTTCAAAAAAAATTTAATAAACAAAGATTCATTTTATCAAGATCTACTAAAAAATAATAAGTATGACTTAATAATTAACTGTGATTCAAATAATTTTTTATCAAAGAAATTTTTTACAAAAAAAATTGATAAAGATTATAATAACCTTGCATACACAACTGTATTAGAGCACAAAAAAATAGAAAATAATATTGCCACTCAAGTTTTCACAAAAAATGGTCCCATTGCATTTTTGCCAATTTCTAACTATGAAACGTCGATAGTATGTTCATTAGACATCAAAAATAAAAGATATAATGATAATGAGGTTTTAAATTTAATAAGTAAAAACAATCCAAAATATCAAATACAAAAAATTCTTAAATTAAGCAGTTTTAAGTTAAGCTCATCTAATTTAAGGAACTATCATTATCAAAATATTTTAGCATTTGGTGATTTGCTTCATAGGATACACCCACTTGCTGGTCAGGGTTTTAATATGACTATTAGAGATATTAAGATCTTATCTGAAATTATTCAAAATAAAATTAATCTTGGCATGGAGCTAGACTCTTCGATTTTAGTCGATTTTGAAAAAAAAACAAAAAATAAAAATTTTCTTTTTTCTAAGAGCATAGATCTTATTTATGAAATATTTAATTTTGATAAAAAAATAAAATATAAAAGCTTTAATAAAATTCTAAAAATTATTGGAAAAAATAAAAATATAACAAATTATTTGATTAAATTTGCAGATAAGGGATTAGTTTTTTAGATATTATTGAACTGTTGTATTGTCAAAACCATCGTAATTGTAAGTACTTAGTATTTCGGCAATTTTATTTTTCCTTATTTCCAAATTTTGGCTTTCTAATAAAATTTGTTTTTCTTCAAGTGAAAAGGGAGAGGCCATAGCTAATGCATTTATAGTTTCATTCAAGTTTTGTTTTTCTAAAGATTTCCAATTAATTATGTATCCTTTTTTTTCAAATA
>Ga0307986_10001681_pt1 | contig 16032 bp, 16 predicted proteins | sample EllFjometageno82_FD_203170 | JGI IMG/M metagenome (GOLD analysis project Ga0307986, IMG submission 203170) | Marine microbial communities from Ellis Fjord, Antarctic Ocean - #82 | ecosystem: Environmental > Aquatic > Marine > Unclassified | place: Southern Ocean | collected 2014-10-09
TTTACATTCAGAAAGATTTCACGCATCTTTAGGTAGACAATTTATGTTTACTTTTATAATTCTTTTAATACAGTTGCCTCTAGGTATAGCTATCGCTTTAACTATGCCCAAAAAAGGCTGGGGAGTACCTGTTTGTTTAATCTTAATGTCTATGCCGCTATTAATACCTTGGAATGTAGTAGGGGCTATGTGGAATATATTTGCTTTACCAGAAATTGGTTTTCTAGGACATTCTTTGAATTCACTTGGCTTCGATTATAATTTCACACAACAAAGTGGCGATGCATGGTTTACAACAATTTTAATGGATGTTTGGCATTGGACGTCTTTAGTTGTTCTTTTATCTTATGCAGGTTTAAATTCAATTCAACCAGCTTATTATCAAGCCGCTGAAATAGATGGAGCTAGCAGATGGGATATTTTTAGATATATAGAACTTCCTAAAATGAAAAAAGTTTTAACTTTAGCTATACTTTTACGATTTATGGACAGTTTTATGATTTATACAGAGCCTTTTGTTTTAACAGGAGGTGGACCTGGTAACGCAACAAATTTTCTATCACTAGATTTAGTAAAAATGGCTTTAGGACAGTTTGATCTTGGTCCTGCAGCAGCTATGTCTCTTATTTATTTTTTAATTGTACTTTTAATTTGTTGGATTTTTTACAATTTAATGATGAAAGATGAGGGTAGAGCATGAAAAAAATTAAGTGGCTAGTACCAACAGTTTATATAATTTTCTTGATGCTGCCAATTTATTGGCTGCTAAATATGTCATTTAAAACGACAACTGAAATTATAAATGTTTATTCTTTATGGCCTCGAGATTTTACATTAGAAAATTACGTGACAATTTTTACAGATAGCACTTGGTACATGGGATATGTCAATTCGATTACATATACAGTTTTTAATACTATAATTTCTGTATCTGCAGCATTGCCAGCAGCTTATGCTTTTTCAAGATATAAATTTTTGGGAGACAAACACTTATTTTTTTGGCTACTTACTAATAGAATGGCCCCTCCAGCTGTTTTTGCTTTACCATTCTTTCAATTCTACTCATCAGTAAATTTGTTTGATACTCATGTAGCTATAGCATTGTCTCATTGTCTTTTTAATATTCCTCTTGCTGTCTGGATTTTAGAAGGCTTTATGTCATCTGTACCAAAAGAATTGGATGAAACTGCTTACGTCGACGGGTACTCATTTGGAAGATTTTTCTTTAAAATATTTATACCTACAATAGCTGCTGGAATAGGTATTACTATGTTTTTCTGTTTTATGTTTTCTTGGGTTGAGTTGTTGTTAGCTAAAACACTTACAGCAACTATAGCCAAACCAATTGCCGCGATAATGACAAGAACCTCAAGCACATCAGGCTACGAACTTGGTTTATTGGCGGCAGCTGGAAGTTTAACTATTATTCCTGGCGCTGTGGTTATTTATTTTGTTAGAAACTATATTGCCAAAGGTTTTGCGATGGGAAGAGTATGATTTTCACAAATTTACATTCAGCCGGATGGGACAAGGTAGGGCAACCGAAAGAAAAAGGCCTGTTTGATTTCGATTTTATTACATGGATGGCTTGGACCTGGCCCACTGCAAGTTTTTTCATTTTTATAGCACTTTGTATTACAGTAATGTACTTCTGGGAAAAAAAAGATCCAGGTGGGTCTCCTAGAAGGGGGGTATTAGGTCTAGACACAACAAGAGGTGATAGATTATTTGTATCTTTACTTGGAAGTGCATTTATTCACCTAGCATGGCTTGGTTTAGTAGGTAGCATGTTGTGGATAGCAACAATTATTTGTGTTGCTTATTTTGTGTTAGTATTTAAATACGTATAGATCACATGATAAAAGTTGGAATTAACGGCTTTGGAAGAATTGGAAGATTAATTTTAAGAGCCCTTCTAGAAAATTATAAAGGTAAAATCCAAATAGTTGGAATAAACGACCTAGGTTCTATAGAAGCAAATGCTCACCTTATAAAATACGACAGCACTCATGGCACCTTAAATCATGATGTTAAAACATCAAGTGATGGTTTTCAAATTGGCGATCAAAATATTAAAGTATTTGCAGAAAGAGATCCTGCTAAATTACCTTGGGGAAAAATTGGTGTTGATGTTGTTTTGGAATGCACAGGTTTCTTTTTAGATAAAGCCTCTGCCGGAAAACATATTGAGGCCGGTGCAAAAAAAGTGATTATTTCCGCACCAGCTAAAGAAGTTGATTTTACAGTCGTTCAAGGAGTTAATAGTAAAGATTTAAAAAAAGAACATAATATTATTTCCAATGGATCTTGCACAACAAATTGTTTAGCTCCGGTTGCCATGGTATTGGAAAATACTTTTGGAATTGAGTATGGTTATATGACTACTATTCATAGTTATACTGGTGACCAAAAATTATTAGATACACTTCACAAAGATTTGAGAAGAGCGAGAGCATCTGGAGACGCGATGATACCAACTTCAACTGGAGCAGCTAAAGCAATGAGTTTAGTTTTACCTAGTTTAAAAGGTAAGTTAGACGGAACAGCTATAAGAGTTCCAACATCTAATGTTTCATTAATTGATCTAACTTTTGTTCCAAATAAAGAAGTAACAGTTGAAAGTATTAATGAAGCAATGAGTAAAGCAGCTAGCGGTCCTCTCAAGGGAATCTTGGCTATAAATTCAGCTCCATTAGTATCTAAAGATTTTAACCATAATCCTCACAGCTCCATTTTTGATTTAACCCAAACCCAAGTGGTTAAAGGAAAGCTTAGCAGGATACTTTCTTGGTATGACAATGAATGGGGTTTTTCTAATAGAATGTGTGATACCACAATTCAAATTGCTGGGTTAATTTAACATTTAAGTTTTTCAGCTTCTTCTATTAATTTTAAAGTATTTTTGGGTACAGCTGAGTAATCTATTTGAGTTGGTTCATTTTTTTTAGACTCAGTTTTCTGTTCTTTATTCTTATTTTGAATTTCATTAACAGCCATTAAAATTTCATCAATACTATAATTCTGTTCCATTATGTGCCAACCTTATAAAGCCTAATCATATTAGTCATCCCAGCTTTACCAAAAGGTAAACCAGCGGTGATAACCACAAAATCATTTTTTTTTATGAATTTTAGTTTTTTAATTATCTCTTTAGAAATTGACATCATGTCTTTCCATCCATTAGCATCTCGACTATTTATAGATTGAACTCCCCAAAGAAGAGAAACTTGTCTCGAGACATTAATGTTAGGAGATATTGTAACAATTTTTGCTGCCGGTCTCATAGCGGAAACTAATTTTGCTGATTTGCCAGAATTTGAAAATACGATGATAGCTTTAACATCAGTATTATACGCAATATCTTTCACAGAGAGAAGAATAGATTTAACCGGGTCTCTATTGGAAATTATTGAATTTTTAAAGTCTTCAATATGTTCTTTTTTATATTTTTCAGTTGAAACGATTGTTTCAGTCATAGTGGAGACTGCTTGAGAAGGAAATTTTCCAATAGCAGCCTCTGCAGATAGCATTACAGTATCTGCTCCTTGAAAAATTGCTGTTGCAATATCATTTATTTCAGCACGAGTTGCAGTATTGTTTTCAATCATACTCTCCAACATTTGAGTTGCAACAATAACAGATTTAGAAAATTGAGAACATTTTTTAATTAAACTTAACTGAACTTTAGGAACTTCACTATGCCCAATATCAATAGCCAAATCACCCCGCGCTATCATTATTGAGTCTGTGGCTTTAATAATTTTTGTTATATTTTTTAAAGCATGTTTGTTTTCTATTTTAGAGATAATTCCCATATCTTTTCTAATTAATTTTCTTGCCTCATAAATTAGTTTTTCATTTTGAATATATGAAAGAGCTATCCAATTACATCCAAGCTTAATGGCTGTTTTAATATCTTTTTTATCTTTTTTAGTTAATTTATTAAATGCAATATCTAAGTTTTGTATATGAACACTTTTATTGTTTTTCATGTAACAATTTTGACTTTTGCAAACTGTAATAACAGAATTTAATAATTTTTTCGTGACAACAAAAGTAAATTTCCCATCATCGATTAAAATCTTATTTCCTTTTTTTAATTTTTTTAGTATTTTCGGATATGGAAATCTAATTCTATTATTGTTTCCTAATTCATTTTTATTGTCAAAAATATATGTTTGATTAAATTTTATTATTTGGCTTCCGTTTTCAATTTTGCCTACACGAAGCTTAACTCCCTGTAGATCTCCAATTAAAGAAATTTTTTTATTTATATTTCTTTCAATTTTTCTAATTCGAGTGATAATTTTACTTATACCATTTGTATTGTGACTAAAATTTATTCTAAATGCGTCAACACCCAAACTAACAAGTTGTTTTAACTTAGACTCGCTATGAATAGCTGGACCTAGAGTGGCTATTATTTTTGCTTTTTTTTCCATTATGAAATTTTTGTGTTATAACACCTCCTGCTTCAAAAAAAAATGTTTAAGAATAATTAATATGACAAACAAGAAAATAGGAATTTTAACTAGTGGAGGAGATTGTGGCGGATTAAATGCTGCAATTAGGTCGATTTTCTTTAGAGCTAAAAATAAATACAATATGGATATTTTCGGTATTAAAGACGGTACAGCAGGCCTTATGCAAAGACCAGTTTCCGCCATTAAGTTAAATCATAAAATTTTTGAGGGCTATCTATTGAGGCAAGGTGGAACTTTTCTAGGTTCTACGAATAAAGGCAATCCATTTAAATTTCCAACAAAAGATGGGAAATATATAGATCGCTCTAAAGAAATAATTGAAGGTTATCACTTAATGAAACTTGATGGATTAATTATCATTGGAGGTGATGGAAGTATGCAAATTCTTAAAAAGCTGGCTAAAGATGGAAATATGAAAATTGTTGCTATCCCAAAAACAATTGACAATGATGTAGGAGCAACAGAAAGTTCAATTGGATTTCACACAGCAGTAGATGTAGCTACTCAAGCACTAGATAATCTTCAATCTACCGCCGCTAGTCATAGAAGATCTATGATTTTAGAAGTTATGGGTCGAGATGCTGGACATATAGCGCTTAACGCAGGAATAGCAGGTGGTGCAGATATAATTCTTATACCAGAAATAAAATATTCCATTGATGGAATAATAAAAAAGCTGAACATAATGAAAAAACAAGACATTCAGCATTCATTAATAATAGTAGCAGAAGCAGTAAAAAAAGAAAATGGCAATACAGTTGTGCATAAATATATGGATGGTGAAAAAAGATTAGGTGGGATCGGTGACTATATAGCCCATGAGTTAATGAAAAAAACTGATGTCGAATGTAGAGTTACAACATTAGGGCACGTCCAAAGAGGTGCACCACCCACAGCAAGTGATAGAATTTTAGCTAGTGCTTTCGGTGTCTACGCTGTTGATTTATTAGATCAAGAAAAATTTGACCGCATGGTAGCATGGAAAGATCGAAAAGTGGTAGATGTCCCTATAGATGAAGGAATAAGTACTTATAAAAATGTTGAAAGAAAAGACTCTTTAGTAGAAACTGCATTATCTTTAGGTATATATATTGGAGATGAAATTTAATGATAAACAAAGATTTAAATAAATATGCAAATAGACTTGTGAACGCTTTTTTAAAAAACAAAGTTATTTCACCGATTCCTACTAAATACACAAAAAAACTAACAGAGGCACAAAAATTAAGAAAACTTTGTGAAAGTAAAATTACTAAACCTATTGCAGGATTTAAAGCCGCTGGCACTAGTATACCTGTTTTAAAAAAACTAAAGGAAAAAGAACCTTTTTACGCAACGGTTTATAAACATAATTTGTTAAATAATAATAAAAACGTCAAGATAAATAAATTTACTATGGGTGTTGAATTAGAAGTTGGATATGTAATTAAAAAGTCTTTTTTTAATTCAAAAATTACTCCTTCTAGAAAAAATATAAAAAAATATATAACCCATATGTTTCCTTGTATTGAGGTCGTTGGATATAGACAAAGAAAAACAGGCATCAAATCGTTAGGTGACCTATGTTCTGATTTTGGAGCTAATGTAAAATTTGTAATAGGCGCGAAGAAAAAATTTAATAATATTAAAATTAATAATTTAAAAACCAATATTTCTAACATCAAAGCCAATCAATCAATAAATGGAAATACTAATACCGTATATATAGATCCATTAAATTCTCTAAGATTTGTTTTAAACAAGCTTAATAAAGACAAAATTAAAATTAATAAAAACTTTTATGTTTTTACTGGTTCAACAGTTGGTGTTGTTCCTATTTTAACAAAAGGGGTTTATAGTGGGGTTATTGAAAAATTAGGTCTTGTTACGGCAAAAATAATTTAATTTGATAGCCAATATCCACCAGCACCAAGAATTACTAAGGATATAATTAGTTTTAATCTACTAATAATTTTAACTTTTCTTTTATTATCAAACCTTCTTTTTGATAAAAAATATATATTTGCTTCATCTTTTGGTCTAAATTTTGGTCGCAAAGGTGAAGGTATACTTTTATTTTGTATATGTTTAAATTTTTTTGGATTTATTTGTAACATTAAATTCACTTAACCCTATTTATCTCAAGTTATCAACATCCATATCTTAAAGTGCGTCATAATTGGTAATGATAATCATTATCATTATACTGTAAATGATAATCAATATTAAATATAAAAAAGAAGGAATTATGAAAAAAATACAATTAGTTACACTAATGCTTTTAGCGGCTTTTACGAGCAGCTTATTTGCAAATGAAGTTAACATATTTAGCGCAAGACATTACGATTCAGATGTTCAGTTATATGAAAAATTTACCGCAAAAACTGGAATTAAAGTAAATGTTGTTTCAGGCAAAGATAAAGCGTTATTAAAAAGAATAAGCGAAGAGGGAAAAGACTCTAAAGCTGATTTATATATAACTGCTGATGCTGGAAGATTAGGCGCCGCTCAAGCCCAAGGTTTGTTACAAAAAGGAGCAAGTTCAGCAGGTGTAAAAAAAGCTGTGCCTTCAAATTTTCGAACTGCTTATTGGACTGGAATAGCTAAAAGAGCGCGTGTAATATATTATGACCCTTCCAAAACTACACCAGCTGCAGATATGAGTTATGAAGATCTTGCAGATCCCAAGCTAAAAGGTAATGTTGTTATTAGACAGTCTAACAATGTCTACAACCAATCTTTAGTTGCTTCTTTAATTCAAAATAATGGATCAAAAAAAACATCTTTATGGGCAAAAGGTATAGTCTCTAATTTTGCAAGACCAGCAAAAGGAAATGATAGAGCTCAGATATTAGCAGTAGCGGCAGGAGAAGCTGATTACGCAGTAGCTAATACTTATTATATCGCTTTAATGTTATCAGGACAAAAAGGTGCAGAACAACAAGCAGCAGCTAAAAAAGTCAAACCTTTCTTCCCTAATCAAACGGGCAGAGGAACTCATATGAATATTAGTGGAGGTGGAATTTTAAAATATGCACCAAATAAAGCTAATGCAATAAAGCTTCTTGAATTTTTAGTAACTACAGAAGCACAAAAACATATAGTGAATAATACATTCGAGTACTCGATCATTGAAGGAGTTGAGCCAAGTAAGCTAATCGCGCAGTTTGGATTGTCTTTTAAACAAGACTTTAAAACAAAAGTTTCTTCTTACTACAAGAATCAAGCAGAAGCTTTAAAAATTATGACAGAAGCTGGTTGGAACTAAAATACGCTTGTTAATCAAATGAGGCGAACAAATAAAAAAGAGTTAAACTTAAATAAGTTAAAAACTGGGTGTTCGCCTTGTATGAATGAAGTAAAAAAGATTGAAGAAAAAATATCAAGTAGAGATGTAACTGAAATTAAAGAAGAAGAATTTAAAAAAATAGTATCATCTATCTTTAAAAAAGATTAAGTTTGACGTCAATATCTCTGTCTTAAATGCAAGCTCATTATCCCCTCGGATAAAGCCGCTTTAGACAGAGATCTTAAAATATGATTAAAAATATTAATTACTGGTATCTTAGTTCTTTTTTAGTTTCGCTATTAGTGGCAATACCAATCTTAACAGTTTTTGCAAGTTTTTTTGGAACTATTGGAGGGTATTACGAACTTTTAAGAAACACTTTCTTAATAAATTATATTATTAATTCGGCACTAATTTTAATAGGAGTTTTATTTTTTACTTTTATATTTGGAGTTCTTTCAGCTTATTTAGTTTCTTTTTACAAATTTCCTGGAGTAAATTTTTTTAAGTGGGCATTAATTCTCTCTTTTGCTGTGCCTGCTTATATATATGCTTATTCGCTAACGGCCTTTTTTGAAAATTTTGGTACATTATTTTCTATACTAACTTGGTTATTTGGAGATGGAGAATATAACAAGTACATTCCAAAATTTGACGGTATGATTGGTGCTATTTTAGCAATGTCATTTTCACTTTTTGGATATGTTTATGTTTTAACAAGAGCTTCTTTTTTTCAACAATCAAACAATTTAATAGAAGTGAGTAAAAACCTTGGCCTTTCAACTAAAGAGAGCTTCTTTAAAATTATCTTACCTTCTGCAAGACCAGCAATTGTTGCTGGGTTAGCATTAGTTGCTATGGAATGTTTGGCAGATTTTGGAACGGTTTCTTTTTTTAGCGTATCAACTTTAACAACCGGCATATATAATGCTTGGTTAGCTTTTGATGACTTAAATACAGCTAATCAACTTTCTTTTATATTATTATTAATTATTTTTGTTATTTTTTTCATAGAGAACTACTCAAGAGGTGCCGCTAAATACCATCACTCATCTCAAGGATTTAAAAAGATACCTAAAATAAGCTTAAAAGGTAAAACAAGTTTTTTTGCTACTTTCTTTTGTTCAATTATATTCTTTTTAAGCTTTGTTTTCCCTACTGCCCAAATGTTTTATTGGACAGTTAAATTTCCGAAGTATTTTAAGGATATAGATCTTTTAACTTTAAATTTAAATACGTTATTGCTTGTATTTTTGGCTAGCAGCTGTCTAATTATCTTATCATTTTTAATAAACTTTGGAAACAGAGTTTCAAAAAGTAAGATTTTAGATTACCTAAGCCTTTTTTCAATATCTGGTTACGCTTTACCAGGAGTAATATTAGCCGTTGGATTTATCACTTTTTTTTCATGGTTTAGCGATTTAATTAGCAACTTATTCGGTGTTGCAAGCTTTAAAAGTGTTTTTATAGGATCAATTTTAGGACTGATAATTACTTACTTTGTAAGATTTTACTCACTTGCTTTTAACGGGATTAAATCAAACTATTTAAAAATTAATCAATCAATCGATGAAAGTTCTTATCTACTAGGATTTTCAAAATTTAAAACTTTAAAGAAAATTCATTTTCCGCATTTAAAAAATAGCATTTTTCTTATAAGTATTTTAATTGCTATAGAAATTATAAAGGAGCTACCAATTACGTTAATATTGAGACCATTTAATTTTGAAACTTTTGCCACCAAGGCTTATGGGTATGCTTCTCAAGATTTATTAGAAGCAGCTGCTCTTCCTTCTTTATTTTTAATATTTTGGGCTGGGGTATTAATTTTTATTACCTCCAAACATATACTTTCTGAAAAATAAAGTTATATTATAATAATATATGAATTCAAATTTTCTTGAAATTGAAAATGCCACCTTTTTAGCAAGCAAAGAAAATAGAGTAAAAAATGTTTCACTTATAATTGAAAAAAAAGGTGAAATTGTATGTTTACTAGGACCATCAGGTTCAGGCAAAACAACTATTCTTAGAACGTTAGCAGGTCTTCAGGAACTTCAATCAGGTTTTATTAAATTAAAGGGAAAAACTATATCTTCACCAGATTTTAACCTTGAACCAGAAAAAAGAAATATAGCTCTATGCTTTCAAGACAACTCGTTATTTCCAAATTACAATATTATTGACAATATCAATATTGGATCAAAAAGAAAAAATGGATCTAAATTTAGTTATTCAGACCAAGATTTAATAAAAATTTTTCATCTAGAGGACATCAAGCTAAAATATCCCCATGAAATAAGCGCTGGAGAAGCTCAAAGAGTTTCATTAGCCAGATCTTTAATCTCTAGACCTGATCTACTTTTATTAGATGAGCCATTTTCAAACATAGATTCAAGTTTAAAAGAAGAGCTACAAAAAAAACTAAAAAATATTTTAAAAGAATTTAACATGACAACAATTATTGTAACTCACGATTCATTTGAAGCTTTTTTTTTAGCTGATAAATGTGGAATTATACTTGATCAAAGCCTTAAACAATATGACGTTCCATACAACATACACCATGAACCCAATTCATTAGAAGTTGCAAAGTTTCTGAACAGAGGTGTTTTTATCAATGTGCAAGTAGTAGAGACAGATTGTGCGGTTCATACGTTGAGACATCCAGTATTAGGAGAAATTAGAGGCAATTTATTAAATAATTTTCCAGTAGGCACTAATGTAAAACTTTTGTTACAGCCAGAGGATCTGATACATGATGATCAAAGCAAACTAAAGTTAGAAGTTGTTGACAGAAAATTTAGAGGTACCAACTTTATTTACACTTTAAAAACTAAAGAAATGGAAGAAATTCCAGTATTTGTTCATTCTCACCATATTCATCAACACGAAAAAGCAGAAAAATTTGGTATTAAATCACCTATTTTTATTGACCACTTGGTATGTTTTTAAGTAAGTATAGTTACAAATTTAATTGCGCCCTTAGCTCAGTTGGATAGAGCATCGGTTTTCTAAACCGAGGGTCGGAGGTTCGAATCCTCCAGGGCGCACCATTTTTAAATGATAAAAAATATTCTTATTACAGGAGGAGCTGGTTATATTGGATCACACGTATCTGAAGTTTTAATTAAGAATAAAAAAAAACTTTTTATAATAGACGATATGTCTACGGGCCATAAAAGATTAATTAATAAAAATGCAAAATTTTATAAAATAAATATTAATGAAAAAAAAAAAATAAGATCGATTATTATCAAAAATAAGATTGATTCAGTAATTCATTTAGCGGCAAGTTTGGTTATTGGTAAAGGGGAAAAGCATCCTAAACAGTATTATAAAAACAACGTATTAGGTACAGAAAATCTTATTTCCGCTTGTATTGGCACCACAGTAAAAAATTTTATATTTTCATCAACAGCAGCAGTTTATAAAGATGGCTTATACAAAGTTACAGAAAAATCAAAATTAAAACCAAAGAGTGTTTATGGAAAAACAAAATTAAAAGCAGAAAAAATAATTATCAACTATTCTAAGAAAAATAGAATTAATTATGGAATATTAAGATACTTCAATATAGTAGGGTCAAGTCCTAACGGGCAAATAGGTTTAATAAATAAAGATGATCATTTGTTCAAAAATTTTTCAATTCAAACTTTAAAAAAAAACCCAATATTCAAAATTTACGGATCAAAATACAATACGAAAGATGGAACATGTGTAAGAGACTTTATTCATGTGTCAGACATAGCTGAAATTCATAATAAGGTTTTAGAACAAATAGATAAAAAAAGTATATCAAAAATTCTAAATTGTGGTTATGGAAAAGGCATTTCTGTAAAACAAGTTGTTTCTGAATTTAAAAAATATACTAATAAAAAATATAAGATTATAGATACGCCTAGTAGAAAAGGTGATCTAATAAAAATTATTGCCTTAACTAATAGTTTAAATAAATTTATAAAGTGGAAGCCAAAATTTAATAATTTAAAAGCAATGGTTAAAAGTTCCTTAAATTGGGAAAAATCATTAATTAATCACAATTAAATGTTCGAAGAATCATTGAAAGAATCTTTTCTTAGATATTGTGAAGAGAAAAAATTTGAAAAAAATATTAATCAAATTGAAATAATTGAACTTCTTATTAATTTTATAAAATCAAAAAAAAACTTTTTAAATTTAATTTTTAAATCTAAAGAAAAAAAGTGTCTTTATTTATATGGCGATGTTGGAGTGGGCAAAACAATGGTTTTAAATTATTTTTATAAATCTTTAAAAATCTCAAAACAAAGATTTCATTTTAATGAATTTATGATAAATTTTCACGATTTTAGACACAATAACAAAAAAAATTCTATATTATCATTTGTTAAAGACCTTAAAAAAAAGAGTCATTTAATTTATTTAGACGAATTTCAGGTAACAAACATTGTTGATGCAATGATTTTAGGAAAATTATTTCAAACTATATTCAAAGAAAATATAAAAGTATTAATGACATCTAACATTCAAATTGAAGATTTGTATAAAGGTGGTTTACAAAGAGATCAATTTTTACCTTTTATTTCAATTTTAAAAAAAAATTCTATACAAAAAAAATTAATAATAAATGAAGATTATAGGGAATTATCGTCTGATAAATTACAAAGAGCTTTTTACCCGATAAATGAAAAAAATGCATTCAAAACAAATAAATTATTTAGAAAAATAACAAAAAATAAAAAGTTAAAACCAATTACACTCAAAATCAAAGGAAGAAATTTTTTAATTTCTGAATATTATGATGGAATTGCTAAATTTGATTTTAAAGAATTGTGCGAAACAACAATTGGAGCTGAAGATTATATACAAATAGCTGATGTCTGTAATTTTATTCTTATTAATAATATTCCAAATTTTAATGAAGCCAGCATTAATCAACAACTAAGATTTATTACTTTGATTGATATTTTGTATGAAAAAAAAGTTTCACTAATGACCTTAATGTCATCGAATTTTAAAAATTTAGGCTCTTCTGTTAAATTAAAGGAGCCATTTAAAAGAACTATAAGTAGGTTGGTCGAACTCACGTCCCCTAAGGTCAACTACATTTAGTTAGTTGTTTAATTATATATGTATTGTCAAAAAAATTAAATAGTCTATATCTAGTTATAAGGTCTCCATCTAACACTATTCATATTGATCGGAAACAATCTTTCATCCATAATAAATCCTTTGAAAAGTTATTTTCAAAATATTGTTAACAATACATAAAGAGAGGAAATCATAAATTATGATCAAATCAATTAAAACATGGATTTTAGTTGTTCTTGCATCGTCATTACTTGTGGCTTGTGGCCAAAGTGGTGGAGGTTCAGGTTCAAAAAAATCTAAAACTTTAGACAACACAAAAAAAGCTGGTTTTGTAAAATGTGGAGTTTCACAAGGACTTCCTGGATTTTCAAATGCTGATGAATCTGGAAACTGGACTGGTATAGACGTTGACGTATGTAGAGCTGTTGCAGCTGCTGTATTAGGCGATGCTGACAAAGTTAAATATACACCGTTAAGTGCAAAAGAAAGATTCACTGCTTTAATATCTGGTGAAATCGATGTGCTTGCTCGTAATACAACTTGGACATTATCAAGAGATGCTGACATTGGTTTAACATTTGTTGGTGTTAATTTTTATGATGGTCAAGGTTTCATGGTTAGAAAAAATTCTGGAATCACATCTACAGCTGATTTCAAAAGTGGAATATCTGCTTGTACAAACACAGGTACAACTACAGAGCTAAACATGAGAGACTTTTTTAATTCCAAAAACATTAGTTATGAACCAATTGCTTTCGAAAAAGCAGACGAAGTGGTTCAAGCTTATGATGCTGGAAGATGTGATACCTATACAACTGATAAATCTGGATTAGCTGCACAAAGAACTAAATTGAGTGCACCAGATGATCACATAGTATTACCTGAAACAATTTCTAAAGAACCATTAGGTCCCGTAGTAAGACAAGGTGACCCAGTTTGGGAAGACATTGTTAGATGGTCTCTAAATACTATGATCGAAGCAGAAGAATATGGTATTAATTCATCAAATGCTTCAAGCCTTAAAGACTCTGATAATCCTCAAATCAAAAGGCTAGTTGGTTCCGAAGGTGAATTAGGAGCTGCTTTTGGGTTAGATAATGAGTGGAGCTTAAGAATTATCGAACAAGTTGGTAATTACGGTGAAAGCTATAAAAAACATATTGCTGACACAGGTATTTTACCAGACAGAGGTCCAAATGAATTATGGACTAAAGGCGGTATACTTTACGTACCACCTGCAAGATAATCTCTAATTAAACAAAAAAGGGCTGGATTTATTCAGCCCTTTTTTTTATTCTCCTCTAAATGAACTTTAAAAATTTTAAATTTGATTTAAGCAATAAAAATAAGGATTTGATTCCCCAAGTACTAACAATATTACTCATAATTTTAGTTGTTGTATATTTTAGCATTAATGCTCAAAATAATATGGGAAACAGAGGTATTTCTTTTGGATTTGGTTTTTTGAGTCAAGAGTCATCATTTGATATTACTTTTTCTCTTATTGATTTTGATGGATCTGATTCATATGCCAAAGCATTTTTAGTTGGTTTATTAAATACAATTTTAGTTTCTGTTATCGGCATTTTCTTTGCTACATTGCTCGGGGTAACAGTAGGTATTGCAAGACTATCTCAAAATTATTTAATTGCAAAAGCTGCCACTTGTTATGTAGAAATTTTCAGAAATATACCTTTAATATTACAAATATTCTTTTGGTATTTTGCAGCTTTGAGAGCATTACCGCTAACGATAGATTCTATAAATTTTTATGATATTAGCTTTCTAAATGTGAAAGGATGGTACGTCCCTAAATTTATTTGGACAAACTTTTCTTTATTTCTATACTCATTAATTGCTGCATTCGTTTTAATTTATTTTGCTTCAAAATATGCGAGAAAACAAAGAGAAGAGTTTGGAAAGCAACTACCTATATTATATATTTCATTATCAATTTTATTTGGATTGCCTTTTTTAGCTTTTTTAATTGGTGGAGTAAGTCTTTCTTTTCAAATTCCTGAGTTAAACCAATTATCTACAACTGTTTATGTTTACAGAGGTGGAGTCAGTATTATTCCAGAGCTAATTTCTTTAGCTTTAGCTTTATCAATGTACACAGCTACTTTCATAGCTGAAAATGTAAGAGCAGGTATCTTAGGTGTTAACAAAGGTCAGAAAGAAGCGGCTGCTTCTATCGGCTTAACAAAAAGTCAAATTTTAAAACTTGTGGTTATGCCTCAAGCATTAAGAATAATAATTCCTCCAACTACCAATCAATATTTAAATTTGACAAAAAATTCTTCTTTAGCCGCAGCTATAGCCTATCCTGATCTCGTTTTGGTCTTTGCTGGTACGGCTTTGATGCAAACAGGTAGAGCTATTGAAATTATATCTATCACTATGTTGACATACCTTACGTTAAGTTTGTCAATTTCAATTTTTATGAATTGGTATAATACAAAAATGGCAATTAAAGAAAAATAATGAATATAAAATTACTAAAACCTAAAAAAGAAAACCTAGCTAATTGTGTTGCTTTAGGTAGTTTTTTTATTTTTATATCTTTGTTTGATCTTTTAACTAACATTTTTTTAAACTGGAACTTTACAGGTTTTTTACCTGATAAACTAAGTTACTTTACACCCCTTATGTTTGGAGTATTAGGACTCTATTTAATTAGAATTGATTTTAGTGGAAGCAAATTGCTTGATAAAATAAATGCTAACTTCAATTCAAGTAACTTTAACGCTATTCTAACCTTGCTTATAACTTTCACGCTTATAAAATTTATTCCACCTTTATTAAATTGGTTTATTTTTGATGCCAATTTTTTAGGTAATACAAAGGAGGATTGCACAGGTAATGGGGCATGCTGGGTTTTTGTAAAAGTTTGGCTCAATAGATTTGTATACGGAATGTACCCAGATGCTGAACAGTGGCGAATAAATACAGCATTTTTTATATTATTCATATCCGTAGGAGCTTCATTTTTTGCATCAACTAAATATAAAAAATATTTAATAATTTTTTTACTATTTGTATATCCTATCATAGGTTTTAAGCTTATTTCTGGTGGAAACTTTGGTCTTGAGTATGTTGAAACAGGTGCCTGGGGAGGTTTATCATTAACATTTATTGTTTCAGCTTTTTCTTTAATTTTATGTTTCCCCATTGGAATGCTATTAGCTCTTGGAAGAAGATCAAATC
>Ga0307986_10001682_pt1 | contig 16032 bp, 23 predicted proteins | sample EllFjometageno82_FD_203170 | JGI IMG/M metagenome (GOLD analysis project Ga0307986, IMG submission 203170) | Marine microbial communities from Ellis Fjord, Antarctic Ocean - #82 | ecosystem: Environmental > Aquatic > Marine > Unclassified | place: Southern Ocean | collected 2014-10-09
CGAATGAAGAGAATGGCAAAGTCTTCTGTGTTTAAAGCGAAGGTTGCAAGGAACAAGTTAAAGAAGGCGCCTGAGGCAAAGATTGTTCAACGTGCAAATAAACAGGCGAAACAGGTTATTATTAAAAAGTTTGCTGGACTAGACCCCAACGAATATGCAAATCTATCTCTGATGCAGAGACAGGTACTTGACAATAGAATTATGAAGACTAAGGGTGCTGCTGTAAAGAAGATTGCAAAGAAGTTGATGGTATCATTGAGAAAGGCAGAATTGCTAAGACTACAAAAGGTAAAAGAATTGAGAAAAGAACAATGAGAAGTTTTAAAGACCTTAATGAAGCTCGTAGTAACACTTGTGTGTTTACATTCGGTAGATTCAATCCACCCACCAGTGGCCATGAGAAATTATTAGATGCAGTTTTAAAACAGGCTGCAAAGAATGGTGGTTCTCCTTATTACGTTTTTGCATCTCACTCTGAAAATCCAAAGAAAGACCCTCTACCTTATGTAAAGAAGGTAGCATACATGAAGAAGATGTTCCCAAAACATGCAAGGAACATTGTTGTCGATAAGGCACGACAGGTATTTGAGATTGCAGTTTCCCTATACAATAAGGGACATAGATCAATAGTGATGGTTGTTGGTTCTGACCGTGTAGTAGAGTTCCAAACATTACTGAACAAGTATAACGATGTAGATGGTAGACACGGATACTATGGGTTCGATGACATTAAAGTAATCTCTGCTGGTGAACGTGACCCAGATGCTGAGGGTGTTGCTGGAATGTCTGCATCTAAGATGCGTTCTGCCGCAGCGTCAGATAATTACGATTCTTTTAAGAATGGACTTCCCAGTGGTTTCGGCCAAGGGTTGACTTTGTTTAAAGATGTTCGTAAATATATGGGTATTCGTGAATCGTTTATCACACACCAAGTTGAACAGACAGAAGAAGATGTTATCCGTGATATGTATGTCCGTGGTGAGATATTGAATATCGGAGATGTTGTTACTGAATCATACAGTGGCGTGAGTGGTAAGGTTATTCGTAGAGGTACTAACTATCTTGTGTTCTCAGAACAAGATGGAACGACTCACAAGAAGTGGTTGTATGAACTTGATGAAATGTCCAGTGGACAACTCATTAAACAAGTTATGTCAAAGACTACAAATAAAAAGGGATATGACAAAGCATCAGAAGTTCTCAAGACAGTAATTGACAGAAAGAAAAAAGAGAACGCCGTTTCCCATGACATAATATACTATGCAACACAGATTGCAAGATCGTTCAGTGGTGTTGATGGAAGGATTTTAGCTAAAACATATACAAAAAAATACGAAGATGTAAACCAAGTCGAGTCAGTTGATGTAGATGCAAAGGTTGAACCTTCTAAATATACTAATAAATTCAAACAGATACTTGATGAGGAAGTCCCAAGTAGTGTACCTCAAGAAGAATTCCAATTGGATGAGAAACTTGAAGGACTTGTTTCGAAATCAGATGACTCTGGAATCTCTTACGGTATTCTGAAACAGGTATATGATAGAGGTTTGGATGCATGGAAGACAGGACATCGGCCAGGCACTACACCAGAACAGTGGGCAGAGGCTAGGGTGAACTCTTTTATCACAGGTGGTAAGACAAGAACTACTGGTGATGCAGACTTGTGGAAACAATCGCAGGGACAGAAGGAAGACTCCAATGAATGGGGTACTGACTCTAACAGGAAAGATAGACAAAGAAAGACTCCAGCACAACCAGTAATTTCCTTCAAGGAACATATAGTATGTGAAACAGATAGTCTTATCGAATCAAACTCAACGGAGTCTCACAGTGAAGACTCTCTAAAATTAGAAATACGGGAAGGAAAGTAAAATGACAAGATATACAAATACAATGATGGAAGCTCTTTCCACTGTTCGTGAGGGGTTCTCTCCAAGAGATATTAAGATGGCTATCGGTATCGCTTCAGACAAGCGTTATGCTGGACATAATATGACAGGTGCAGTAGATGCTATCGAAAAGATTAAGAAGGGGTTATCTGACCACCCTCAAGTTGCCGCAGTTTTAAAATCAAAAAATGAAGAAACTGAGGATGTGCAAGAAGGTAGGATGAAAGAACTTCATCACCATGTCAAGCAAGGTAAGACACCAGAAGAAATTGCAAAGATAATGAAACTTGATTTCAAAACAATCAATGCATTAGTACAGGAGTCTGTTGACTTAGAAGAGATGCAAGCTAAGTTAAACTCTAAAGGACAAATCGAAATGACTAAAGCAAAGTATGCTAAGGTTCATAAAGATTATAAGACTGTCATTAAGGGTACTTCTTTTGCAATGCAACTTGACCCCAAAACTGGTGGTTCTGCTTTGTTCCCAGTTAAGTTTGTTACTGAAGATACTGAATCATTAGATGAAGCTAAGAAAGTATTATCTAAAAAGGGTGATTATGTATTCTACAAAGATACAAGTAAAGACCTCTCGTATGTTACATATAAGGGTAAGATAATTTCTAGTGGAGATTTTGATCAAGGTGCAGACGCTTGGTTCATGTCCACTAAAGGTACTAAAGGACAAAAGTCTTTTGATAAACCAGAAGAAGTTATTGCTTTCTTTACAAAGAATAAGATTACCGAATCGTTAGATGAACTTGATGAGGCAAAGTCTTATGACTTGTATCACAAAACCTTCTCTGCTGCTATGCAACATTCTTATGAATACGCAAAGAAGAAATTTGGAATCGAAATTGACCCTGAAGAGATTGATAGTAAGGTTGCAATGGGCCCATCTAAACCAAAGAATGGTAAAACAAATTCATACCGATTAAAGGGTAAGAATGGTAAAGGTATCCAAGTACAAGTATACAACACTGGCAACTCCTTTGAGTTGAACATGTACAAAGAATCTGTTGAAATGGACGAAGCATTTTCCTCATGGACTGTCACTGCTGTAAAGACTGTAAATAAAGTAAAGAAGGGTGATAGTAAAACTGTTAAGGCACAAAATGCTGGACAAGCACTAAAGAAGTCTGCTAAGGCATGGGGAGATGAGATGCTTAATACAGTACCCTCAACTTACTTTAAAGTGACTAAAGAAGAAGTAGAGAGTGTTGAACTGGATGAGGCAATATCAAATTCCACTATGTATGGTGTTGTAGTTAAAGGAAAGTATATCGCCAAAGGTTCTAAAGACGATATGAAGAAACTTGCGAAAGAGAAAGGTGGTAAATTGATGAACGCTCCTAGCAAAAAGGTTGGGGACTCAGCAGCAAAGGTATCTGAAGAATTTGAAGAATCCTTTATCCCTCTAGGTATGTTTAACAACAAAGGTGCTAAACATGAGGCATATCTTGCAGAGGCGAAACAAACTCCCTTCCAGATTATGCAACTCATTGTAAAGACTAAATCTGCAAAGAAGATTGGCAGTACTACTGTTGACCTTACTACTGCTGGTGCTGTGGTGACTGCACATACTGGTGCAAAGTCTAAACCAGCAATCCAGAAGAAGATTGAAGGGGATTCACTTGATGGACTACTTGGACTTGCAAAGATGATGATGAGTCGTAGTGAGTCTGTTAATGAGATGAAGATGAATGACCCTAAGTTACTCAAAATCTTTGATGCTCTAAAGAGGGGTTCTACTGTTAACATTAAATCCGATTCATCTATTGCAAAGGGTACAGATTACCAAGAGTATATAGTTAAATCGAAGAACGTAGTAAACAAGGGTAAAGTAGAAAAGATTACTATGGTATCTAAACTTAAACCTGCTTCTGTGAAGAGATATCTTTACAAGAGAGATGATAAGGTGACAATGGCTACTGGTGATATGGCAGTCTCAATTGTTGACATCAAGGAAGGTGTCGAATCAGATAGAGATGATTCTAAGAAAACTCGTATCGCCTCACTGCAATTACAAATTGCTAAGGCCCAACAATTAATGAACAAATTAAACAATAAGGAGTCAAAATAATGTCCAAGTATCTTGAGACTAAAACAGGAAGTATTGAAGAAGCGGTGCTTGAGGCATTACAATTAAAACTTCCACAAGTAAACGAAGGGGAGTTACCTCCTGCTTTGAAAGCCGCTATTGCTAAGAAGAAAGGCAAGAAGGTTGATGACGAAGACGATGACGGTAAGGATGTTGCTGAAACAAACAAGAACGACAAGTCTGATGACGGTGAAGGTTTGGACGCAGTTCAACCTAAAGCAGTAAAGAAGAAGTTTGCTGACCGTAAAGACAAAGACATCGATAACGATGGTGATGTCGATAGTTCTGATAAGTTCCTTCACAAACGCCGTAAAGCAATATCTAAGTCTATGCAAGAAAGATATGTCACAGAAATTTCCCGTATGTGGGGAGAGGCTGCTGACAAAGTAAGTCCAGAAGACGAAGATGGTAAGGACAAAAAGAAAGACGATAAGGACGGAACAACGATGACAGGCAAACCTTTGTCTAAAGTTGATGTTGCGGTTAAGTCAGGGAATTCCTAATCAATGAAAAGTCTTGTGGAACTCACACAGATCAATGAAAGCGAGTTGCCAGACATTTACTGTGATATGGATATGGTTATCGTTGATTTACTAGGTGGGTATAAGACCCTTACTGGTAAACAATTCGATAAGGTTGAAAAAGAACAACGCTGGGAAGAGATAAGAGGTAAGAAAGACTTTTGGCATACTTTACCTTGGATGCCCGGCAGCGAAAAGATGTGGAAGTTTATTAATAGATATAAAGCAAACATTTTATCTGCATACTCTAGTAATGATGGTAATAGTAGGCCAGGCAAGAAATCGTGGTTAGCGAAGAATGCCAAACCTACTGGTAGAGTTCACCTCGTTAAGAGAGCAGATAAACAAGAATATGCCAAAACTGGTAATCGCCCTAACATCTTGATTGATGATTATATCAAAAATATCAAGGAATGGGAGAGTGCTGGTGGTATTGGGATTCATCATACATCCCCCAACAACACCATTTCTCAATTGAAGAGAATTGGATTTAGATAAATAGAAGAGAAATCTTTAAAAGGAGAAAGACTATGGCCCTATGGGGAACAACTGATGCAGATGAAGCAAAACCAAAATGGCTTACTGCTCAACAAAAAACGAACGTGTTCGCAACCGTTTCTGGTTGGACACAATTAAATGGTAAAGGACTTGAAGAAGTCATTTGTGCTATTGGCGGACTAAGTGGTGCGCTAGGTGCAGCTGATGTGACAGAGGTGCGTTTTGTACAAACCGCTTATGCCGCTGGTTCTAGAACTATTACCGTTGACGTTTACTTCAACGAGAAAGTTACTGTTACAGGAACACCTCAACTGGTAGTTGCTAACGGAAACCAATCTACTGATGGAAACGGTAACTACACACTATCCTACGCAAGTGGAACAGCGTCACAGAAGTTAAGATTCACAGCAGCAAGTCAAACTGTTTCTGCAACTGATGTCTTGACATCTGGTGGTGGTTCTTCTGCCGCAGTGAGTTTGAATGGTGGTACTATTGTTGCCACAAACGGTGACAAACTAAGTGCAATCACAGTTGCTACTGCAACTGCTGGTTCAACTACATTCCCAACTGCTTCAGTTGATACGAATGTACAAGCTATTACTGTTGGTTCCGTCAACACATTGGTTGCGAAAGTATTCTCAGTTGATGTTGCTGCTGGTGGTAACGGTGGTGCAAACTACGCTGCTGCTGATGAAATCACAGTTGCTTCTGGTTTTGGTACTGGTACTGCTGCTGTATTTACAGTCGCTACTGTTACTGCTGGTGTAATTACTGGACTAACAGTTAAGGCTGCTGCTCCAGGCGTATACTCTGCTATCGGTGGTGGTGTTACTGGTATTGCTCAGGCATCAACTAATGGTTCAGGTTCAGGTGCAACATTCGACCTAACTCTTGCAGTTGCGACACTTGCTGTCAACGCTACTGGTGCTGGTTATGAAGCTGCTCCAGATATCTTATTGGCTGGTACAGGACTTGCTCAACAAGCGTCAAGTGCTCTTACTGGTACTGCTGCTACTTTGGCAACTACAGTTGCAGTCGTTCAGACTCGTACAGTTACCGCTTAAGTAAACGTATAAATAAGTATATGAGTATGGGGAGATTATGAAAAATAATGAGAAGACACTAAGTGTCAGTGACATTGAAAGTACGAAAACAGTTCTAACAGGCGATCTTGAGAAGATTCAAGGTCGTCTGAATGAATTGGAAAGAATGAAGGTGCAGTTGACTTCGCAGGGTAATGCCTTAAACGGTGCTATTCAACAGTGTGACGTTTTCCTAAACCTATTAGGTGAGTCGAGTCCCGACAGTAGCATTCCCTCGCAAGACAATAATGCCGCAATAACTGAGGTATTGAGTTGAGGGTTTTAACAATTAAAAAGGAGAAAGAAAATGGCAGATAAGAAAATCACTGCTCTAGCTGATCTTGGAGCCGGCCTTGCCGCAGAAGATCTATTACACGTTATTGATGACCCAAGTGGCAACCCTGTAAACAAAAAGTTGACAGTTGCAAACTTCTTCAATAACATTCCAACATATATTGCGTTGGATGATACAGTACATGTATGCGATACAACCACAGAAGCAATTTCTGTTGCAGCATCAATCACTCATGTAGACACCACAACTGCTGGTGGCGCACATGCTGGTTCAATGGCAAACGGTACTAATGGACAAATTAAAATCATCACCATGAAGGCTGATGGTGGAGATTCCGTCATTACACCAGCTGCACTTGCTGGTTATTCAACAATCACTCTGAATGATGTTGGCGACACAGTTACTTTAATTTTTACAAATAGTAACTGGGTTATCATATCAAACATGGGTGCTACTTTAGCATAAGGAGATAATCATGGCTGAACGATATGGCGCAAATGGATTACCTATCAAAAAGAAGATTGTAACATGGGAAGAGATGCAAAACGATTCCACTACAACACTTCAAGAAATTTTGAAAGTTAATCCTAATGCTTCTTCACCAGTAGAAGAAGAGACAGTAGAAGAATCTTCTGAGGAATTAACTTCGAAAAGGAAGAAATGGAAATGAAAAACTTTAGCAAATTCGTAACAGAAAAAGCAACGGATTCTGGTTATCCATTAGACGTTGATACGTTTTCGAATGATATTGCTAACCCCAAAACTATTGAACGTATTAACTCATTTCTAGGTGCAATGGGACAGATGGAATATCTGATCCCAGAACATGCTTTAGGTGTAGTTAGAGAACGTCTTAGTAGACTAGGATTGACTTTTGGTGAAGTCGCTCTAGCCGAAGGGGGTAGTAACGTATCAATGCCAATGTCACAGTTTGGCGGACGGTTCGGTAAAGATGAAAATGGTGATGACATCAATGATGATGGTATTTCACATAAAGTTGAAGGTGGTCTTTCTTTAGAGATTGAACACACTGTAATGAACGGAACACATTTTCTCAGAACCAAAATCGTATAAATCGGTTTAACATATTATGTTTGAAAAAATAACTAACGAGAATGTTAGGATGTTTGCAATGCGACATTATAACAATCCTCAGTGTGAAGGTGAACCCGAATTCGAAGATGATATGAAACGATTCAAATATCTTAAGCGTTTGTTTAGGAAGTACCATGAAGGTGGTATACTAAAGGAACGCTTGATATTGAATCACATGATTGTCATTAGTAACATATTCGGTACTGATGCTGGTGCTACCTTACTGATATTTAAGATAGAACCTGTCTATTGGCCAACTCTGAAAACCTTTATGAGTTTTCTAGGAATGCTAACAGAGGCAGAACTTACGAATATCCATGAAGATGATCGTATCAAAGAAGTTCTAAGGAAACTATAATGGGCAGAGCAATAGATATGTTTGTCACTTACCGTTTTGTTAAACTGTTAACTACACCATTTGATAAGACTGATGCTTTTAAGTTAGGTATCATTGATAAGAATGGGCATAGAACAGATAAACAACTGTATAAACAAACCGAACAAAGTGCATACACTGTACTGCACAAACTTGTGTTTAACATCAAGAAAATATTTCAGAAAGTGCCAGGATTGCGTTCCAGAGTAGGGACGTATGCTGCAGCACTATTTTTGTTGAAAGATACGTTTTCTGAACATGTATCAGACCCCCAAATATTCGAAAAAGAATTCATCAAGTACTTAAATGAAAATAACATTGTACTAGATAATACTATTGCAGAAGAAGTTACTCTTGATAATGGTAAGTTATCGAAGGGGATATATACATTAACACAGGATGTTATTGTAACAGATGAGGATTCGCATGAAGACTTTGACGCTCTCGCAGGAGATGAAGTTGAAGTATTTGAGGATACACCACCAGCCGACACTATCCTAGGCGTAGATGTATTTGCTGTAATCCACAATAAAACAAAACAGAAGATTTTTATATCTTCTGAGGATATAAAGGAATTAGACATAGGAGATCTATAATGTCACTTAACTTCGATAATATAATGAAGAAGTTTTATGATGACCCAATGTTGGGCATCAAGAGTGAAGATGCTCCGGCGAATGCTACTGGAACTGCTGTAGCAGGAACAGGAGATGATAGTTCAACAGTCGTGGTTAAAAAGAAAAAAGATAAGAAACCATATGACGCAAGAACTAAACCCGCTAGAGCGTTTTACACTAGAATGACTGAACTGAAGGCAAAGAGAGAGATAAGAAAACAATCTAGACTTGCCGCAAGAGTTCAGGAATCTACTCTCAATAGAGAACACGAGTATCTTCTTGCTGAAGACAACGTGGATGTTTTAAAGAACATCGTAAAAAACAAACAGAACAAATCTATAAAATTTAAAGATGGTTCTATGAAAGTAGACTTGTACACTGCATCTGCAATCACACAAGTATTCGGGTTTGTTAACAAATCCAATCAAGATAAGATGTCGAAATTGATTAATGGTAAAAAGGCAGAGTTTATGAAGATTGCTAACTTTGCATTATCTAAGGTAAAGTAAGATGAAAAGTTTCAACCAATTCAAGTCGTTATCGGAACAACAGATTACCAAACAGGATTTGGATGGTGTTGAGAAGTATGCAGACAGACTATATAAGAGTATAGGTATTGATGTTGAATTTACTAGACACTTCTTAGATAGAGTTAATGATGCGAGAAACAAGAAGCAAATTACCGTGGCAGAACTTATTCGCATGTTCAAGCAGTCTCGCAAGACACACGGTAAAACGATTGCAAAACTCGGCCCAGATGCCGAAGCAGTCTTGAACGATATGCAGACGGATGTAAATATGCCGTTTGTATTGAAGTGGGATGGTAAGGAACTGGACTTAATTGCAAAGACTGTAATGAGGAAGAAGGACTTTAAAACCAGTGACCAAAAACTATCTTTTTAACATAGGAGAAAAAGTATGAGGACATGGATTAAAAAACGACTGACAGAAAGAACATCTTGGGATGGTGGCGTATGTATCGCACTAGGACTAATGATTCTTTTTGTAGCACCACTTGCAAAGATTGCTGCTGGTATTGCAATCGCATATGGAGCATGGACAGTCTGGAAGTCTGAGTAATGTTTAGACTATATGCAATTTTAATTGTAGTTGGTTTATTGGGTGGTGCAGCATATGGTGCTAAGTACTATTATGACACCACCCAAAATACAATTGCCAGTTTGCGTGAGAACAATGCCAAACTAGAAGTTGCTAATGAAACAAACCAAGCGACTATTAATCAAATGGGTAAGGACACTGCTAGGTTGAATTTATTGACCAATCAACTTGCACTAGATTTACAAACGTCAGAGAAATATGGGGACGAACTTAGATCAACCCTTAATAAACATAATCTGACCCATTTGGCAAATAAGAAGCCAGGGCTAATTGAAAAGAGGATGCAGAATGCGACAAATAAACTTTGGGATGACCTTGAGTCTATTACTGGTGCTGTCATTATTGTTGAGTAGTTGCTCATCACTAAGACCAGAACCACAAATTATAATTCAAACGGAGATTGTTGAAAGACAAATTCCTACTGTACCCTTTCCCAAGAAAGTCCAGTTGAATGATATAACTATATATGTTGTATCACCCACACAAAATTTTGAAGAATTTACTGCAGCATTCGAAGCGAAGAATGGAGTAGATTCATATATTGCTATATCCGTTAAGGACTATGAAAACTTATCACTGAACATTGCAGAGTTAAGGCGTTATATTGAACAACAAACACAAATAATACTTTACTACGAAAGTGCAGTATCAACCGAAGGAGAGAGTGATGATACATCTGATGTCGAAACTGGCGGCTAATGCCTACCTAGATGGTAAGACTGCAAAAGCGAAGTGCAGAGAGATGGGGTACACCCATAAATATTTTAGTAAGGATGGCGCACAGTGCCATGCAGTATGGAATAAGGAAGAATACATTCTTTGTTTCAGGGGAACAGAACCAGATGAACTATCTGATGTTCTTGCAGACTTGAATGCAATCCCTCGGTTCTCTATGACTCATGGTTTAGTACACTCAGGATTTGTTACTGAACTGAACAAGTTGTATGACACACTTGATGAACATAGACAGAAACACTCTAAGAAGAAATTTTACATCACTGGACATTCATTAGGTGCTGCAATGGCAACTATTGCATGTTCAAGATTTGAAGAGAAGACGCCCGTAGAACTGTTGACTACATTTGGTTCCCCTCGTGTTGGTACACGGAGTTTTGTTAAGAACATCCAAACACCTCATAACAGAGTTGTGAACAACAATGATGTTGTGACAAAGGTGCCATTATTTTTAATGGGATATAAACATCACGGCCTCTTGACATACATCAACTTTTATGGTAATATAAGAACACTGACATTCTGGCAGATGGTTAAGGATAAGTGGAGAGGTTGGAGAAGTGATGCCTTAGACGGTATCAAAGATCATAGTGTAGAAAACTACGTCCACTGTACGCAGGGACTATGATGGAAATCTTTGATAACACACTCTGGATTTATACCAGTATATTTGGTGCATTACTTGGTGCAGCATTCCTTGCATATTTCAAGGATACCCACATGGGAATCTGGTGTTACGGCAAACTCGACCAATTCGTAGATTACTTGGTTGATAAATACAATTGGAAGTGGTTAAAACAACCAGATGATGCATGGAGAAAGAAGTATCCAGCTGTCACCAAGAAGATGGATGAATTAGAAACCCGTATTAAAAGTTTAGAAGAAACGAATAATGCCAAAAGCTAAAAGTGTAGATACAGAACTAGAACTTCTGAAGAGGGAAGTTACTGAGATGAAGCAGATTCATCTCAGGCTAGATTCAGCAATCGAAAAGATTGCTGATGTATCACAATCATTGCACACCATCATGGCGGTGCATGAGGAAAAACTAATGCGTCAGGAAGACCAATTGGAACAACAAGAAAACGAATTAAAGGTAACAGTCCTAGACTTACATTCTCGGATAACCACAAATGCGAAAGAAACCTCTGCCCAAATGGGTGAGATGGAACGCCGTCTTGTTGAGGCCATGAATGACCATAATCGTATAGAAACTAACCAGTTCATGCAACTGCGTGAAGAACTATCTACTAGAGTGGGTGTACTTGAAAAGTGGCGCTATGTCATTATCGGTGGTTCTATTGTGTGTGGTTTCGCACTAACAGAAATTCTTCCTATTATTATTATGTAGTAAACCTCTTGACATCGTAGTGTTTTTAGTGTATCATAGTCCTATGAATTACATTGATACTAAGTATGTCTCCCTTATCGGCTCACGGCTCAGAAATTTCTCCAAGAAGAAAGATTACTTGTGGAATTTCTCTTGTCCGTACTGTGGCGATTCCAGCAAAAAGAAAACCAAAGCACGTGGTTTTGTTTACAGAACAAAGAATGATTTGTTCTTTAAATGCCACAACTGTGCTATGGGTACAACTGTCGCTAAACTTATTGAGTATGTAGATTCAAATCTATACAGAGAGTATGTCATGGAGCGATACAAAGAGGGTACTAATGGTACTCCTTACAAGGGTGCATACAAAACACCCAAACCAGTATTTGATTTCACAACACCCAAATTCAAATCTCGCATGGGCGATTTAAAAACTTTTGCAGAATTAGAAAAAAAACATCCTGCTGTAGCGTTTTTAGAGGAAAGATCGCTGCCCAGAGATTCTTGGAATGATATATATTTTAGTCCTAAGTTTTATGAGTTTGCCAATACTCAAGTCCACAATAAGTTCCCTGTACTGGATAAAGATCATCCTAGAATGATTATCCCATTTCGCAAGGAGAACGGACAAATATTCGCCTTCCAAGGTAGATCATTTGGTGACGAAGAACAGAAGTACATTACAATCATTCTGGATACAGAATATCCCAAAATCTTTGGGATGGATAAGCTTGACCCTGAACGTACCATTTATGTTACAGAAGGGCCATTCGATAGTATGTTTCTAGAGAACTCTATTGCAGTTGCACAGAGTGATTTGCGTGTGCCTCAGTTCAAAGATAAAGCGGTTCTTATACCAGACAACGAACCTAGAAATCTAGAGATTTGTAAACAAATTGAACGGTGTATTGACGAAGGATACAAGGTCTGTCTTTGGCCCAGTACGATAGAAGAAAAAGACATAAATGATATGATTCTCTCTGGCAAACCACCAGCTGAGGTTTTAGGAATTATACATAGTAACTCCCATCAGGGGTTAAAAGCACTCAGCGTTTTCAACTCATGGAAGCGTACATAATTAGATAATTGGAGAACAAAAAAATGAATAGTCTTGCAGAAGTTTTACTACCCTTCCCAAAGACTGAGGGAATCAATGGTCTCGACCACCTCGGTATTAAAATAGATAGAAATAGAGACAAGGATTTAAGCGAACAAGCGTACAAACTTCTTAAAGATTATTATTGTTTGGATAGTGAATCATCACCCCAACAGGCATATGCTCGGGCATCAGTTGCATATTGTGACGGAGACTTACACCTTGCACAGAGAGTCTACACTGCTGTGTCCAAAGGCTGGTTTATGTTTGCATCTCCAGTTTTATCGAATGCACCCATGCCTGGCCAGAAAGCAAGAGCATTACCTATATCGTGCTTTTTAACTTATGTACCAGATTCGCTTGAAGGACTAATTGATCACACTGCTGAACTACGATGGTTGTCAGTTAAAGGTGGTGGGGTCGGGGGTCACTGGAGTGATATCAGGGCAATCTCTGATAAATCGCCCGGCCCAATGCCATTTTTACATACTGTAGACGCAGACATGACTGCATACCGACAGGGCAAAACCCGTAAAGGTTCTTACGCAGCGTATATGGATGTCTCACACCCAGACCTGATAGAGTTCCTTAACATGCGAGTTCCTACAGGTGACGTTAACCGTAAGAACTTAAATTTGCATCATGCGATTAATATTACAGATGATTTTATGCGGGCAGTAGAACGTAATGAAACATGGGACTTTAAAGACCCACACGAAGATGCTGTTCGTGAAAGTATGCCTGCAAGAACTTTATGGCAACAGATTTTGGAAGTGCGCTACCGTACTGGTGAACCATACCTAAACTTCATTGATACTGCTAATCGTGCATTACCACATACGATGAGGGCGAAGGGATTGAAGATTCATGGTTCCAATCTATGTAATGAAATCCATCTACCTACGTCAGAAGATAGAACAGCAGTATGTTGTCTCTCCTCTCTTAACTTAGAGAAGTATGATGAATGGAAAGATACAAACATTGTTGCTGACCTCATTCGTTTCTTAGACAACGTATTACAATTCTTTATTGACAATGCTGGTGATGAGATTAGTCGTGCAAGATATTCTGCAACTCAAGAACGTAGTCTTGGACTAGGCGCAATGGGTTGGCATTCACTTTTACATAAGAAGAGAATTGCTTTTGATTCGCTAGAAGCGAGAGAATTGAATCGTGAAGTGTTCCAGTTCATCAAAGACAATGCAGTTAGAGAATCCCTAAGTATAGGTGCAGAGAAGGGTGAGGCGCCCGATATGAGGGGTACTGGTAGACGTAATGCACATCTACTGGCGATTGCTCCTAATGCAAACAGTAGTATTATTGTTTCGACTTCGCCCTCTATTGAACCGTCAAAAGCGAATGCATACACGCATCGTACACGGGCTGGTTCACACTTGGTACAGAACCCGTACTTAGAAGAAGAACTAAAGAAGATTGGTAAGAACAAAGACGAAGTGTGGTCAGATATTATCACCCATGGCGGTTCAGTCCAACATCTGGACTTCCTATCTCAAAGAATTAAAGATGTTTTCAAAACAGCAATTGAGATTGATCAGATGGTGTTAGTGGAACAGGCAGCAGATAGACAAGAATATCTCTGTCAAGGACAATCACTAAACCTATTCTTCCCATCAGGAGTAGACAAGAAAGAGTTGCATAGAAGTCACTTCGCTGCATGGAAGTTAGGAACTAAGGGTCTGTATTACCTGAGAACCGAAAGTTCACAAAAAGCAGAAAATGTATCATTAAAGGTTGCCCGTGATGCATTACAAGATTTTGAAACACAAACAATGGAATCACAGGCCGAATGTGTCGCTTGTGAAGGTTAAAGGATAAAAAATGAAAGTAGAAATTTATAGTAAGTCACATTGTCCATTTTGTGATAAGGCGAAATATTGGTTCGACTCACATGGATATGAGTATACAGAAATTAGGATGGACACCGAAGAGGAACGTCTGGCACTTTACCAGAGAGTTCCAGGCGCACGTTCTGTACCACAAATCTTTATTGATGATAAACTGATTGGTACATACGACCAGTTTATTGCCATTGCAGACAACTTTGTGAAAAAGACGGGTGGTGGATTGATGGAGTTCTCAGAAACTTACAAACCATTCCACTATCCGTGGGCAGTTGATATCACAACAAGGCATGAGAAGGTTCACTGGATTGAAGATGAACTTGACTTGTCTGAAGATGTTTCTGATTGGAAGTCTGGTAAGATTAATGCTGTTGAGAAGGAATACGTTACAAACATCCTTAGACTATTCACACAGTCGGATGTTGCAGTAGGACAGAACTACTACGACCAATTCCTTCCTAAGTTTAAGAACAACGAAGTAAGAAATATGCTTGGTTCATTTGCAGCTCGTGAAGGTATACACCAACGTGCATATGCATTACTTAATGAAACGCTTGGATTGTCTGATGCAGAGTATCATGCTTTCCTTGAGTATACAGAGATGACAGACAAGATTGATTTTATGATGGCCAGCGACCCTAATACAGTTCGTGGCCTAGGACTGTGCCTTGCAAAGTCAGTATTCAATGAAGGTGTTGCCCTGTTCGCATCATTCGTAATGTTATTGAACTTCCAACGATTTGGTAAGATGAAAGGTATGGGTAAGGTGGTTGAGTGGAGTATTCGTGACGAATCTATTCACGTTGAAGGTAACGCAAAACTATTTAAAGCATATTGTGCAGAACACCCTCGTATCATAGATGACGAATTTAAAGGACATATATATGACATGGCTAGGGATGCAGTTAAACTAGAAGATAGGTTTATCGACTTGGCGTATAAACTTGGGCCCATTGAGGGATTGGATGCTAAAGAGGTGAAACAGTATGTCAGGTATATTGCTGATAGAAGACTTCTGCAACTTGGACTCAAAGGTAACTATAAAGTAAAAGAGAATCCCCTGCCTTGGCTGGAGTGGGTACTTAATGGTGCAGACCATACCAACTTCTTTGAAAACAAAGTAACCGAATATGAGGTTGCTGGATTGACAGGTAAGTGGGATGATGTCTACGACACATAATTATAATAAAGGACAGGTATGTCAATGAGTAGAAAAGAAATCCTATGTGATGGATGTGATGCAGTTTTTCGTATAGCACACAATATGGACGAATGGAGTTATGATATATCCTATTGTCCTTTTTGTTCTGATAAGTTGAACAAGGAAGAACAGGACGAATTGTTTGATGAACCAGAAGACGAAGATTACTAAGTGATAGATTGGACGTTTGACGGCGCCCCAGTTGATGAACTGCCAGA
>Ga0307986_10001685_pt1 | contig 16021 bp, 17 predicted proteins | sample EllFjometageno82_FD_203170 | JGI IMG/M metagenome (GOLD analysis project Ga0307986, IMG submission 203170) | Marine microbial communities from Ellis Fjord, Antarctic Ocean - #82 | ecosystem: Environmental > Aquatic > Marine > Unclassified | place: Southern Ocean | collected 2014-10-09
TTAGGAAAATATCTTGGAATTGACAATAAAATTATTGAGGCAGAACCAACAGATGGTTTATGGGACGATGCACGAACTGATACAGATCAATTAGGAATGTCCTACCAAGATTTAGAAAAAGCCATGACAGACAACAAAGACCCAAACCATAAAAAGTATTTAGAGGTAAGAGAAAAAAATCTTCATAAAATGAACCCAATACCAGTGTGTAAGTTTGATGAATAACTTAAAAGTTTCAAATTCTTTAACAAGGTCAAAAGATTTATTTAAACCAATAAATCCTAAAAATATTACCATGTATGTTTGTGGACCTACTGTTTATGCTGATCCACATGTTGGAAACGGTAGATCACTAATAGTTTTTGATTTGTTATATAGAGTTTTAATTAAATTATACGGTCAAAAAAATATAACTTATGTTAGAAATATAACCGATGTTGATGATAAGATTATTGAAACCTCAAAAACAAAAGGTATTCCAATTGATAAAATTACAGCCGATGTAGTAAAAAATTTTCATAGAAATGTGAAAGATTTGAATTGTCTAGAACCTAACTTAGAACCAAAAGCAACTAACCACATTAAAGAAATGATTGAAATGATCAATTCTTTAATTAAAAAAAAATTAGCTTATCTAAATAACGGACATGTCTACTTTTTTATATCTAAATTTAAAAATTATGGAAAACTTTCCAATAAAAAATTGAATAATTTGGTTGCTGGTTCAAGAGTTGAAATTTCTAAATTAAAAAAAAATCCACTAGATTTTATTTTATGGAAACCGGCTTTAGCTGATGAACCAGGCTGGGATTCACCATGGGGTCGAGGTCGACCAGGCTGGCACTTAGAATGTTCAGTAATGTCAGAAAAATATCTTGGTAAAACCTTTGATATTCATGGGGGAGGTTTGGACTTATTATTTCCTCACCATGAAAATGAAATAGCTCAATCTTGCGCGAATAACTCTAACGACATCTTGGCTAATTACTGGGTACACAATGGTTTTTTAACAATGAACAAAGAAAAAATGTCTAAATCTCTTGGTAATATAGAAACAATTTCAGAGGTATTAGGAAGGTATAATGGACAAGCAATTAGAATAGCACTTTTAAGTGCTCATTATAAACAACCCTTGGATTGGAGTGACAATTTACTAGAACAAAGTAAAGCAACTTTAGAAAAATGGTACGAGCTATACGATGAAGCAGAAATTAAAATAGATAATAGTGAAATTTTTTCATGTCTTCTTGATGACTTAAACACACCAAAATATTTTGCAAAATTACACGAATTATACAATGCAGCCTCAAAAGGAGATAAAACTAAAAGGATTGAGTTCAATGAAGCTTGTAGGTTAATTGGAATTTTCAATCAGAAGAAGGATGTGTTAGCTAAAGAAAAACAAGATGTATCTAATGTAGACAAAAAATATATTCTACAAAAAATAGAAGAAAGAATTAAAGCAAGAAAAGAAGGAGATTTCAAATTAGCTGATAAAATTAGAGATGAGCTTTCTAAAAATGGAATAGCTATTAAAGATAAAGATAATAATACAGAGTGGGAATACAAATGAGTAAAGAAAAAATATATATATTTGACACTACATTAAGAGACGGTGCTCAAACAGAAGGTGTTGATTTTTCAGTTAGTGATAAAATTAAAATTTCCAAAAATCTTAATGACATAGGTGTTGACTATATTGAAGGTGGTTGGCCAGGAGCAAACCCAACTGATACAGAATATTTTAACACCCCACAAAAATTAAATAAAAGTATATTTACTGCTTTTGGTATGACTAAAAAATTAGGTAGAAGTGCAGACAATGATCCAACTTTATCACCAATACTAAACGCAAATACAAAAGCAGTTTGTATAGTTGGTAAGTCGTGGGATTTCCATGTTGATGTTGCTTTGGGAATAACTAAAGAAGAAAATCTAAAAAACATAAAGGAGACTGCAAAATACTTTATTAAAAATAAAAGAGAATTTATTTTTGATGCAGAACATTTTTTTGATGGCTATAAAAATAATCCTACATATGCACTTGATTGTTTAAAACAAGCTTATGACGAAGGTGCTAGATGGTTAGTTCTTTGTGACACAAACGGAGGTACACTGCCTCATGAAGTGGGAGAAATCGTATCTGAAGTATCTAATTCAATACCTGGAAAAAATTTAGGTATTCACGCACATAATGACACTGAAAATGCAGTAAGTAATTCTTTGACCGCTATTCTGGCTGGCGCAAGACAAGTTCAAGGTACGATCAATGGGATAGGTGAAAGATGTGGAAATGCAAATTTAATGTCTATAATTCCAACTTTGTTTTTAAAAAAAAGTTTTAGTGAAAAGTTTGAGCTAAATATTAATAAAGTTAAATTAATAACACTTACAGACTGTTCAAGAATGCTTGATGAAATATTAAACAGAAAATCGAATAAAAGTTTAGCATATGTTGGTGCATCTGCATTTTCTCACAAGGGAGGGTTACACGTATCTGCAGTTCAAAAAGATCCAAAAACATACGAACACATTGATCCCACACTTGTTGGAAATCATAGAAATATAATAGTTTCAGATCAAGCTGGTAAATCAAATATTTTATCAAGATTAGAAAAATATGGAATTAAAATTGATTCTAAGAATCCTACAATTTTAAAAATTTTAGAAGAAGTTAAGGATAGAGAATTTTCAGGTTATTCATATGATGGTGCTGATGCTTCCTTTGAGCTGTTAGCAAACAGACTTCTTGGAAATGTTCCAGATTATCTAAAAGTAGACAGCTATAGTGTTACTGTAGAAAAAACTGACATTCTAAAAACTAATGCAGAAGTTATTTTTTTAATAGATGGTAAAAAAATTAAATGCAAAGGAACTGGAAACGGTCCGGTTAATGCTCTTGATAATGCAATTAGAGAGAATTTTTCAAAAGTAGAAAAGTATTATAATTTTTTTTCAGATTTAAAATTATTAGATTACAAAGTTAGAATATTAAATACAGGCACAGAAGCTATAACAAGAGTGCTTATTGAAAGTACAGATAAATCCGGTGTGAGTTGGTTTACAATAGGCGTTTCTTCAAACATTATAGAAGCATCATTCAAAGCTTTAATTGACAGTCTTGATTATAAATTATTTAAAGAAAAAGCCCCTGGAAATTTAAAGTTAAATGGAAAATAAGTTTGAATTTATTTTAGTTAATCCACAACTTGGTGAAAATATTGGTTCTTGTGCTAGGGCTTTAAAAAATTTTGGTTTTTCAAAACTTAATATTATTTCTCCAAGAGATCCGTGGCCAAATACTAAAGCTAGAATGACATCAGTGGGAGCTTTTAATATAATTAAATCTGCTAAAGTTTACAACAACGTTGAAGATGTAGTTGAAAAATTTGATTTAATTTTTGCAACAACAGCTCGAAAAAGAGATGTTAATAAAAAACATATTTCAATGGTAAACTTTATAAAGCTTTTAACAAAATATAAAAATTCTAATATAGGAATTATGTTTGGTCCAGAAGCATCAGGACTTTCAAATCACGATTTATCCTTATCTAACTTTATTATTCAAATACCAACATCAAGCAAATTAAGCTCTCTTAATCTTTCGCATGCAGTTATTGTTATTTGTTATGAGATTTACAAATCTTTAAATTTTTCTAAATTCAAAAAAGAAAAAATATTACTTAAATTAGCTTCAAAAAGTACGATTAAAAATTTAGTTAAATTTCTTGAAAAAATGTTAGAATTTAAAAAATTCTTTAAACCACCTGAAAAGAAAAAGTCTATGATTTTAAATATTAATAATATATTTGGCCGATTAGAATTGAGTGATAAGGAAATAAGGATTTTATTTAGTATTTTTACCTCTTTAAATAAGAAAGATAGATCATAGTATAATTGACAAATCTGTCACAAAGTCTATAAAACACACACTTATAAAAATGACAAAAAGAATTAACGCAAAACACAAAATTGATCGTAGGTTAAAAGTCAATTTATGGGGCAGACCAAAAAGTCCATTCAATACAAGAGCATATCCTCCAGGTCAACACGGTCAAAATAAAAGAGGCAAGCCAACTGACTACGGCATTCAGCTTAGCGCAAAACAAAAATTAAAAGGTTACTACGGAAACATCACGGAAAGGCAATTTAGAAATATTTACAGACAAGCTATAACCAAAAGAGGTGACACAACAGAAAATTTAATTGGATTATTAGAAAGCAGACTAGATACTGTTATCTACAGAGGTAAATTTACTCCAACAGTTTTTGCAGCTAGGCAACTTATTAACCATGGCCATATTAGAGTAAATAAAAAGAAAGTTAATATTTCAAGCTACCTTGTTAAAGAAACTGATACTATCGAAGTTAGAGAAAAATCTAAAACACTAACTATAATTGATGGAGCTCTAGCAAGTAAAGAAAGAGATGTGCCAGAGTACATTCAGTTAGACGATAAAAACAAAACAGTAAAACTTATTAGAGTCCCTAAATTTGCAGAAGTACCATATCCTGTTATTATGGAGCCAAATTTAGTAATTGAATATTACTCTAGGTAATTAATTTTTGATAAGAAGAACTTCAATAAGATCTATAAATAAAAAACTAAAAGAAAATCCGGATTGGAACGTATTAGATATAGGTTGTGGCTATACAGCAAATAAATACGCCAATGTAATTGCTGATGTGCAAGATTTTTCAAGATTTTACAAAGAAAAAAAATTTATTAAAATAATTGATAAGCAACTTCCATTTAAAGATAATGAATTTGATTTCATTATAGCAAGTCATGTTATTGAGCACGTCGAAGATTTTCAATTTTTTATTCAAGAAATTGAAAGAATTTCAAAGCAAGGCTATATAGAGTTACCATCTAGACTTGGTGATAATTTAGTTTTTGAAAATGTAAAAGAGCATATTTGGTGGTTTAAGTATGATGATGAACTTGAAATGCTATTAGCTTCAAAAAAAAATCAAATTCTCGAACCTTTTATTACTGTTTCAACAGTAAAAAAATTAGAAAATATTTTTAGAGAAGATCTTGTATTAGAATTATTCTGGGAAGATAAAATAAACTTTAGGTTAGAAAGTGAACTAGAGATGAAGTCAGAATTTAAAATTAGCTTTCCTCATTTAATAAAAAAATATTTTAGCAAAAAAATTAGGCAATTCTTTGCAAAATTTAGAACTAAATAATCTTTTTATTTTCTAAGAGTTTTTTTAATTCACCACTCTCATACATTTCTTTTATAATATCGCAACCACCAATAAACTCACCTTTTATGTAAAGTTGTGGTATTGTTGGCCAGTCACTATAAACTTTAATTTCATTTCTCATTTCCTCGTTTTCTAAAACATTAATTGCTTTAAAGCTTACCTTTAAAAGCTTCAAGATATTAGAAACCGTCATTGAGAAACCGCATTGAGGAGCTTCCGGTACTCCTTTCATGTAAAGACAAACTTCATTATCATTAACTGTATTTTTAATTTCTGTTCTTGTGTCCATAGTTATTTACCTTCTGTTGTTATTGATAAAGCGTGCAGTTCATTGCCCATTTTACCTTTTAGTGATTTATAGATTAATTTGTGTTGTTCAATTTTTGATATTCCATTAAATATTTTTGAAGTAATTTTAGCTGAATAATGATTATTGTCTCCTACAAGATCTTTAATTTCTATAGATGCATCAGGTATTGAGCTTATTATTAATTTTTTAATTTCTTCAATTGATAATGCCATCAGTAATTATTATACCATTTGTTGTTCGCTTTAAAAAGGTCATTTATATCAGTTTTAAATTCACCTATTACTTCAAAATAATCTTTTTGAACTACAGCAATCGATTCACTAAATATATTATTTTCATTAAGAATTTTCTTAACTATTTGTAAATTTTCTGGCTCAACTTCTAACAAGTACCTACCTTGATCCTCTCCAAAGTAAAACTCCATTAAGTTGGAAAGTCTTTGTGGTTTATCGATTTTTAAACCGTATTCTGTATGTAGGCACATTTCTACAAGAGCTAAAATTAAGCCACCTGAAGATATATCGTGGGTTGATGATATTAGTTTTTTGTTAATAAGTTTCAATACAGTTTCTCCGTTATTTTTCTCATTGGACAAGTTCACATCAGGTGGAGGGCCTTCTGTAATTGAGTAGATTTCTTTTAAAAAAACACTTTGATAAAGATGACCAAAAGTTTTTCCAACTTGTAAAATAATGTTCCCTTCTTTTTTCAAAAAATGATTAATTTTATTCTTAGTATCTGTAATAAGACCAACACCTCCAATAACAGGTGTTGGATCAATATTTTTTTTATTAGTTCCGTTGTAAAATGATACGTTTCCAGAAACAACTGGAAAGTTTAAAAATTCACAAGCTTCTTTTAAGCCAATTAAACATTCTGCAAATTCTCCCATAACTTTAGGGTTTTCAGGATTTCCAAAGTTTAAACAGTTTGTAATTGCAATTGGTTTTGCTCCAACTGAAATTAAATTTCTCCAACTCTCACAGACAACTTGCTTACCACCTGATATGGGATGAGCCCTGCAATAATTTGACGAAGAGTCGACCGTTACAGCAATAGATTTTTCTTTTTTATGAATTCTTATTACCGCTGCATTGCCACCTGATCTTTGAGCAGTATCTGTCATTACCATTTGATCAAATTGTTCAGTTATCCAAGATTTGTTAGCTTGATTAGGTGAGGAGAGTATTTTTAAAAGCGCATCCTCTAATTTAACTTTTTTAAGATCTTTAATATTAATTTTTTTGTCTGGTAATTTTGTTTTTGTCCACTTCCGATTATAAAGAGGTGCTTCTGAGGCTAAAGCTTCAATTGGAATCTCACCAATAGTTTTACTTTTAAACTTTAAAGTTAAATTAGGAGTTTTTGTTGTTTTTCCTATAATAACAAAATCAAGATCCCATTTTTTAAATATTTTTTTTGCGTGTTCTTCTTTTTTATCTTCTAAAATAATAAGCATCCTTTCTTGACTTTCAGATAACATCATTTCGTAGGGTGTCATGTTTTCTTCTCTACATGGAACATTATCTAAGTGTAATTCTATCCCCAGCTCACCTTTAGACGCCATCTCAACACTCGAAGAAGTTAGTCCTGCAGCCCCCATGTCTTGAATTGAAATAATTGAATTATCTTTCATTAATTCAAGACAAGCTTCCATTAGAAGCTTTTCAGTAAAAGGATCACCCACTTGAACAGTTGGTTTTTTATCTTCCGAATTTTCAGAAAATTCTGCAGACGCCATTGAAGCGCCGTGTATACCGTCTCTACCTGTCTTGGAACCAACATAAACAACTGACTTGTTAAGTCCTTTAGCTTTTGAATAAAATATTTTATTCTTTTTTGCATGACCAACTGCCATAGCATTAACCAAAATATTCTCATTATAGGTACTGTCAAATTTAATTTCACCTGCAACGGTTGGTACGCCAATACAATTTCCATATCCTCCAATTCCTGAAACCACACCATTAAGTAAAGTTTTTGTCTTAGGATGATCAGGTGACCCAAAATGAATAGAGTTTAACAGAGCAATGGGTCTTGCACCCATTGTAAAAACATCTCTTAAAATTCCGCCAACACCGGTTGCTGCTCCTTGGTAAGGTTCAATATACGAAGGATGATTGTGGCTCTCTATTTTAAAAATTATAGCATCATCATCACCAATATCAATTACACCTGCGTTTTCTCCTGGACCTTGTATAACCAAATCTCCCTTTGTTGGAAGATTTTTTAAATGAAATCGTGACGATTTATAGGAACAGTGTTCGTTCCACATTGCAGAAAAAACCCCAAGTTCTAATAAGTTAGGCTCTCTTTTAAGCAATACTTTTATTTTAGAGTATTCTTCTGGGTTTAAACCATGTTTTTCAACAACAGCGTTTGTAATTTTCATTTTAATTAATTAAGCAAACTTGTAAATAAATTAGCCCCATCATTATTAGATATAATCTGGTCTACCATCCTTTCAGGATGGGGCATCATACCTAAAATATTTTTTTTATCATTAAAGATTCCAGCAATATTATTCAAAGAACCGTTTGGATTACTTTCTTTATTCAAGTTTCCTTTCTCATCACAGTATTTAAAAGGTATTAAATTTTTGTCTTCTAATCTTTTTAAGTGATCCGCGTTTGTAAAATAATTTCCTTCGTTATGTGCTATATTAAATTTCAACACTTGACCCGCCTTATATTTATTACAAAACTTATTATCTGTATTTATTGCTTTTACATAAATATCTTTTCCAAGAAATTTCAAATTTTTATTTCTGAGAAGAGCCCCTTTTAGAAGACCTGCTTCAGTCAAGATTTGAAATCCATTACATATACCTAAAACTAAACAACCACTATTAGCTGCTTTTATCACTTCATTTAAAATATTTGATTTTGCTGCAATAGCTCCAGAGCGAAGATAATCACCGTAAGAAAAACCACCAGGGAGGACAATTAGGTCTGATTTTGGTAAATTAACATCTTTGTGCCACACCATTGTATTTTTAAATTGTAATTTTTCAAGTGCAACTGCTATGTCCCTATCACAATTGGACCCTGGAAAAACTATTATGGTTGAATTCATGAATTAGGCTTTTGATATTTCAAAATCTTCAATAATTAAGTTAACTAAAAGTTTTTTGCACATATCATCAATTTTATCTTTAGCTTTGCCTTCATTACTTTCATCAATCTCAATCTCAAAATATTTTCCTTGCCTTAAATTTTTAAGTGTATTCATGCCCATATTTTGTAAAGTCTGTTGTACTACCTTACCTTGAGGATCAAGAACATCTTTTTTCAATGTAATTTTTATTGAGAATTTCAATTTATTTCTTTTTAAATTTTATAGATTTGGTTTTACCAAAATTTACTTCACTTATATTAGTTTCTTCTGGCATAATACCGAGTCTTCTAGCTACATCTTGATAAGCCGCTATAAGGTTTCCTAAACCTTTTCTAAACCTATCTTTATCTAATTTTCTATCTGTTTTTATGTCCCATAATCTACACGTGTCAGGACTAATCTCGTCAGCTAGAATTATTTCATTAACTTCTTTATCTTTATTCCAGATTCTTCCGTATTCTATCTTAAAGTCGACTAATTTTATGCCAACACCTCTAAAAATTCCCTGAAGTATGTCGTTAATTCTCAGTGAAATTTTGTTTATATCTTTAATTTCTTTTTTACTAGCCCACTCAAAAGAGAAAATATGTTCTTTAGAAATTAAAGGATCTCCTAATTCATCATTTTTTAAATAATATTCTAACAGCGGCGTTTCTATTACTGTACCATCGGAAATACCTAGTCTTTTTGTTAAAGAACCAGTAGCAATATTTCTTACGACAAATTCAATTGGAATAATTTTAACTTCTTTAATAAGCTGTTCACGCATATTTAATCTTTTAATAAGGTGGGTTTGAATACCACACTGAGCCAATGAATTCAGAAGATATTCAGATATTCTATTATTTAAAACTCCCTTGCCTTCAATGTTAGCTCTCTTTAAAGCATTGAAAGCAGTCGTATCATCTTTAAAATGTTGAATAACCAAACCTTTTTCATTAGTTTCATAAATAATTTTAGCCTTACCCTCGTATATTTTTTTACCTTTATTCATAAGAATTTATCTTTTTAAACCTCGATTAAAAATTATATTAATTCTTTTTGTATGGTAACTAAAATCAAAAAGTTTTTTTAATTTGTTAATAGGAATTTTTTTATTAATTTTAGGATCCATTGCGATGTTTTGATAAAATGAAGATCCATTATCCCATGTTTTCATAGCGTGTTTTTGAACTAATGCATAAGCTTGTTCTCTGGTAAAACCAACGGTAGTTAATTCCAACAAAACTCTTTGTGAAAAAAATAAACCATTAGTTAAATTTAGATTTCTAAGCATATTTTTAGGATATATATTTAAATTTTTTACGACACCATTCAATCTTGTTAGCGCAAAATCTAAAGTAGTAGTTGCGTCTGGTCCTATATTTCTTTCAACAGCTGAATGCGAAATATCTCTTTCGTGCCAAAGAGCAACATTTTCTAGAGCAGGCAGCACAGCGGACCTCACCATTCTTGCTAGACCTGTCAAATTTTCACTTAAGATAGGATTTTTTTTGTGTGGCATTGCCGAAGAACCTTTTTGTTTTTTAGCAAAGAATTCTTCAACCTCTAAAACTTCTGTTCTTTGTAAATGCCTAATCTCAGTTGCAAATCTCTCAATTGAACTAGCTATTATTCCTAACGTTGAAAAAAATTGAGCATGTCTGTCACGTGGAATGATTTGGGTAGATATAGGTTCTACTTTTAGTTTTAGTTTTTTTGCAACGTAACTTTCAACTCTAGGATCTATATTTGCAAAAGTTCCTACTGCACCTGATATTGCGCACGTTGAAATTTCATCAACAGAATTCTTTAATCTTTTTTTATTTCTTAAAAATTCCTGATAAAATGTTAGCATTTTAAGACCAAATGTTATTGGTTCTGCGTGTATTCCATGACTCCTACCTATACATAAAGTTTTTTTATGTTTAAGAGCTTGTTTTCTAATTGAGGCAAGTAAATTTTCAATATCATCTAATAAAATTTCTCCTGATTGTTTTAATTGAAGATTAAAACAAGTATCTAGTACATCCGATGACGTCATTCCTTTATGAAGGAACCTTGATTCTATTCCTACTTTTTCAGCTACAGAAGTTAAAAAAGCTATAACATCGTGTTTGACTTTTTCTTCTATCTTTAAAATTCTAGCAACATCAATTTTTACTTTTGATCTAATTTTTTTTACCACACCCTTGGGTATAATATTAAATTTTTCCATCGCACTCGCAGCTGCGAGCTCAATATCAAGCCAAATTTTATATTTATTTTCGTCGGCCCATATATTTCTCAGTTCTTTTCTAGAGTATCGATCAATCATAGCGAATAAGGAGGATGGTTTAATTCTTTTTTTGATTTTGTAAAAATTTCATATCCTGTTTCTGTTATACCTATAGTGTGCTCAAATTGCGCTGATAATTTTTTATCTTTTGTAACAGCTGTCCATCCATCATTTAGCATTTTAGTTTCATAGTGACCTTCATTAATCATTGGCTCTATTGTGAATATCATGCCAGGTTTAAGTTTAGGGCCTGTTCCCTTTTTTCCGTAATGTAGAATATTCGGCTCCTGATGAAAAACTTTCCCAATTCCGTGACCGCAAAAATCTCTAACTACTGAAAAGCCTTCTTTCTCAACGTATGTTTGAATAGTAGAGCCAATATCTCCTAAGGTAGTTTCTTTATTTAAAATTTTAATAGCCTTCATCATTGAGTTGTAAGTCACCTCTATTAATTTTTTTGCCTTAACAGATACCTCTCCAACATAAAACATTCGACTTGTGTCACCATGCCAAGTATTTTTAAAACTTGTAACATCAACATTAACTATATCTCCATCTGTTAAAGTTTTATTTCCAGGTATACCATGACAAACAGTGTGATTTGGTGAAGTACAACATGATTTAGGAAAACCTCTATAAAATAATGGAGCTGAGTAAGCACCATTATCATTAATGTACTCATAACATAGATTGTCTATTTGGCTTGTAGTGATCCCCGGTTTAACAAACTTTGCAACTTCGTCTAAAGCACCAGCCGCTATTATACCAGCAGCGCGTGTACCTTCAAATGCTTCTAGAATATCTTCACTCATCAATATGAATTTTAATTTTTTTGTTTAGTATTATTCCTTTTGATGAAAATTTACAATCATAGCAAAGAATTTTTACGTTGTGTTTTATGGCTTTTATTAATGTTTTTGAATACTCAGGATCTATATCTTTCGCAATCATAAATTTATTACAGTCTTCCCTCTGAATCACGAAGAGAAGATAAGATTTGAAACCTTTTTTTGTTGCATTTATTAATTCATTTAAATGTTTTGTGCCCCTTGTGGTTATTGAGTCTGGAAATTCTGCAATTTGAGATTTTCTTTTTAAAGTTACGTTTTTAACCTCAAGGAATGACTTTTTTTTTAGTTCCTCTAAATAAAAATCAAATCTTGTATGTTTCCCAAAAACTTGTTCCTTTTTGATTTTAACTTTCTTTCCAAAATTTTTAATCAAATTTTTTTCTAAAGCGTGGTTTACAATTTTATTGGTAAAATGTGTATTAACACCTACCTTAGAAGCACTATTTTCTATTATTTGTAATGTATATTTCAATTTTCTTTTTTGATTAACCGATTCAGTTATCCAAACTTTATTATCTTTATTTAAAAGACCCATCATTGAACCCGAATTTGCACAATGAGCTGTAACTATTTTATTATTTATTTTTACATCAGCAAAAAATCGTTTATATCTTTTTACAAAGAGTCCTGGTATTAATTTATTTTCAAAATTCATAATTTTATGTCGATAATAAAAAAAGCTAAAAAGAAAGTAAACGCAGCTATTCTTATAATTGGCAATGAAATTCTATCTGGTAGAACGCAAGATTTAAATGTATCATATATTTCAAACTGGTTAAACTCTCATTGCGGTATATCTATTTTAGAAGTTAGAATTATCCCAGATGTAGAAAAAAAAATCATTTATAATGTCTTAGATTTAAGTAAAAAATTTAAGTATGTCTTTACTACTGGCGGTATTGGCCCTACACACGATGATATTACCTCCCAATCAATATCAAAAGCTTTTAAAGCTAAATATAATTTTAATAAAGAAGCCTATACTATACTTGAAAATTACTACGGAAGAAAAAATTTTAATGATGCTAGAAAAAAGATGGCAAAAATGCCAGTAGGCTCAAAGCTAATTTATAACCCATCAAGTTCTGCTCCTGGTTTTATGATTAAAAATGTTTTGTGTTTACCTGGCGTACCTTCAATATTAAAATCAATGATGCCTAATCTTAAAAAATTTTTAATAAAAGGGCTATCTGTTAATAGCAAGACCATTAGTCTAATTACTGTTGAAAGTCGTATTGCTGATTACTTGACTAAATTACAAAAAAAATATTCCACAAAAATTGACATAGGTAGTTATCCTTTTTTTAGACTAGGAAGAGTAGGAGTTTCAGTAGTTCTTAGATCAGTAAATAAACAATTAATTAACAGGTGTGCTGTGGAATTTTTAAAAATAGCAAAGCATAATAAAATTAAAATAATTACTTTGTAGAATGAAAATTTTTGATTGTTTTATTTACTATGATGAAGATTTAATTTTAGACTTACGTTTAAATTTGCTGAACAACTATGTTGATGAGTTCATAATTGTCGAAAGCCTTTACACGCACAGCGGAAAACCTAGAAAACTTCTTTTTGATATTAATAATTTCTCTAAATTTAAAAATAAAATAAATTATATAATTTTAAAAAATCCACCGTTAGATCTTTTTATTCTAAACAAAGATGACTCTGAGGACGTAATAAACCAAAAATATATATTAAACGCAGTTAAAAGAGAAAACTTGCAAAGAAACACAATAATAAATGGACTTAAACTTGCTTCACCTGAAGATTTAATAATTATTTCTGATGTAGATGAAATACCCAATTTAGAAAACAATAATATTAGAGATATAAAAAACAAAATTATTTTATTTAAGCAAAAATTTTTTTATTATAAATTTAATCTTAGATTAAATAACTTCGCTTGGCACGGATCTAGAGCCTGCAAAAAAAAAAATTTAATTTCACCACAATGGCTAAGAAATATTAAAGCTAAAAAATACTCTAGCTGGAGAATAGATACTTTTTTTTCAAAAAAGAAATATAGAAATATAAAAAATATAGAAAATGGAGGATGGCATTTTTCAAATATAAAAACCCCAGCAGACATTGTAAAAAAAATGAAAATATACCTTCATCACAGAGAGTACGAACTTAACGCAATTAGCGAAAAGAAAATAAGTGAAATTATTAGAGAAAAAAAACCTATTTATAACTTAAAAACTGACATGAAATCTGACAAGTTTGATCTTTCGGATAAATTAATTGTTTCTGATATATCTGAACTACCTTATTATATTCAAAAAAATATTGATAAATATAAAGATTGGTTAAATTAGTCTATGACAAATAATGCTATTATTGCCCTAGCTGACTCTAATTATTTTGTAATGTTGGAAGAGTTAGTTGATTCAATAAATAAACATCCCGCAAGTAAAAGTATTTCAATTTGTATTCTAGACGCTGGATTGACGGTTGAGCAAATTAAAACCATTGAAAAGAAAGTTTACAAAATTAAAAAAGCAAATTGGGACATAGAAGTATCAAATCATCGTATAGCTGGAAAAGAATGGCTTAAGAGTCAAGTCTCAAGAGCTTTTTTACCAAATTATTTTCCTGAATTTAAAAAATACCTTTGGATAGATTGTGATGCCTGGGTTCAAGACTGGAACTGCATAGAACTTTATTTTAAAGCATGTGAAAATGGAAAACTTGGAATCACTCAAACAATGGGTCAGGGCTATAGAATAATGTCAAAAGTTAAATGGGTATTGGGAAGTTTAGCTTTAATAAAATCACAAAATTATAAACACGCAAGAAGCTCAGGTATAAATGAAGATGATGCTAGAAAGATTGCTTTTGCTCCACATTTAAATATTGGAGTTTTTTCATTAGAAAAAGACTCAATATGTTGGAGTGTCTGGCAAAAAAACTTAAAAAAAACTTTATCTAAAGGTAAAATATTTGGCTCAGAGGGATTAGCAATTAATCTTGCCGTCTATGTCGATAATGTTCCAACTGAATTCCTTCCATTAAATTGTAATTGGATAGCTAGTAATCTTTTACCTAAGTATGACACCGAACAGGGTATATTTGTTGAACCTAATTTACCAAACTATCAAATTGGTATTATGCACTTGGCTGGTGGTGTTTGGGTTGGAAAAAAAGATATTAGAGTACACGGTGATTTAAAAATAGACATTAAAACATTAAAAGCTGATACAGTAAAAAAATCTCTTAGATATAAAAGTTAATTTAAATTAGGAAGAATCTTTGAAAAAAGGAAGACCTCCATCAGAAGTTTCATCACAAGCAATATTAAATTTTGCTAAATCTATTAGCTTCAATGCCAAAAATTATATTCCAAATGATGGGGCTCTTTTTGCATTGCTTAGAATTGAAATTTTAGCAGGACTAACAGTAGCTTTAGCTTTAGTTCCAGAGGCTATTGCATTCGCTTTTGTTGCTGGTGTTACGCCTTTAGCAGGACTCTACGCAGCTTTTATAGTTGGATTAATTACAGCCTTAATCGGTGGTCGTCCTGGAATGATTTCGGGAGCTACAGGAGCGCTTGCAGTAGTTATGGTTGCCTTAGTCGCAGACAATGGTGTGCAATATTTATTTGCAACTGTTGTTCTAATGGGATTTTTACAATTGGCTGCAGGTGTGTTTAAGCTCGGAAAGTTTATTAGAATGGTCCCTCAACCAGTAATGCTTGGTTTTGTTAACGGACTAGCGATAGTAATTGCAATTTCTCAACTTAGTCAATTTAAAAAAATTAATTCTCTCGGTCAGTCCGTATGGATTACAGGAGATACACTAATGTATTCAATTTTATTTGTTGTTTTAACCATGTTTATAATATGGCTCTTGCCAAAAATTACTAAAGTTTTACCATCTACCTTAGTAGCTATTTTATTTACAACTATTTTAGTTCTAGGCTTAAAGATTGATATACCAAGTGTAGGAGATCTAGCTAGTATCAAAGGAGGTTTGCCAAAATTTTCTTTGCCTGCAGTTCCTCTTAATATAGAAACATTAAAAATTATTTTTCCTTATGCATTTATACTTGCGGCTATTGGGTTAATTGAAAGTTTATTGACACTAAACTTAGTTGGCGAAATTACAAACAAAAGAGGTGGAGCAAGTCAAGAGTGTTTAGCTCAAGGCTTAGCTAATACAGTTACAGGTTTTTTTGGTGGGATGGGCGGCTGTGCTATGATTGGACAGTCAATAATTAATGTTAGATCTGGTGGAAGAACACGTATAGCCGGAATTGCAGCAGCA
>Ga0307986_10001686_pt1 | contig 16011 bp, 16 predicted proteins | sample EllFjometageno82_FD_203170 | JGI IMG/M metagenome (GOLD analysis project Ga0307986, IMG submission 203170) | Marine microbial communities from Ellis Fjord, Antarctic Ocean - #82 | ecosystem: Environmental > Aquatic > Marine > Unclassified | place: Southern Ocean | collected 2014-10-09
CCGTTTAGGATTCCACCTTTAATTTGTTGGTATCCATCCACACTTAAAGTATCTTTTTCAATTATAAAAATATTGCCTATTATTTTTAAAGAATCTAGTTTTCTAGTTACTAGGTCAGAAAGTAAGAAGATTTTATCTCCTGACATTTGACTTTCACCAAACCATAATACGGGATTTGCACCGTTTCGGTCTGCTTCTGTAAAAATCTGTTCTTGCTGATTAGTAAGAGGCCTACTTAATAGCTGAGTTATCCCAATTGATTGATCTAAATACAAAGAGTCAGATCGGCCTCGGATATCACTTTTAAGAATACGGACGTCATAATAGCCTCTTAAAATACGTTTGTCCTGTGGACCCGTAGCCACAAGGGTGTCTGCATGAATAAAAAGAGAATCTTGATCGACTATATTAATAGCCATTGCTCTTCGCGTAATAATTGCAGAGTCTTTTGCTTTAAATATTTCTCCGTAGTGTCCGGTGATAATGGAGTTATTTATAGAGTCAATAATACTTACGTTTTTTGATGCTGAGGCATAATCACGTTTGCTTTCAAAATAGAGGCTATCGCCTTTAATGATTTTATCATCGTAGTATAAAGTTGCATTTTCTTTAAAAACACCTTTTTCTCTTTGCATGTCATAAAACCCGCGTTCACACAAAATTGTATAAGTTTCTCCTTTTATCTTTGATTTACCATAAAGATAGGCTTGGTTTAGTTCAGTAAAATAATCTAATTGTTCTGAGTCAACTATATATTTTGGATTTAAAATAGTTACATCTGAAGTAAAGCGATACTTATTTTCGCTCATAAAATAGGTTCCTCTTTGACTAGTAATAGTGCTAGCACTATCAACAACGACACCTTTTGTATTATAAAAAGCTTTATTATTAACTCGATCTAGATTAAGTTTTTCTGTTTTAAGGGTCATGTCAGATTTTTTAAGATCAACATTACCTATGGCAATTGCTGTTTTAGTTTTCCCATCATATTCAATAGTATTACATGTCATCAATAAGCTATCTCCTTGAGTAAAAATAACATCACCAATTGCCTTAAAGTAATTGTCTCTAGAATAGAAATACGCTTTGTCGGATTCTATTAATGCCCCTTCATGGAAAAGTTTGACACGTTTATTTGGAGTTTTAAATAAAATATTAGCACCAGGAAATTTTTCTTCATCTTGTGTTGATCCTCCAGCTTGACGAATTTCAACGATTTTAGGTGTTTTAGGATTTTGCGCAGTTACACTTAGGCTAAAAATAATAAGTAAGATCACATACGCTCTAAGTCCCATTATTTAATTCAATTTATCTAAAAATTGTTTGCTTACGATCAGGTCCTACTGACACTATTTTAATGGGCGTTTCTAGTGATTTCTCTAAATAATCAATGTAATGTTGAAAATTTGACGGAAACTCATCTGCAAAAGTCATTTTTGTTAAGTCTTCTTTCCAACCCGGGAGTTTCTCATATATGGGCTCTATGCCTGAAGAAATATCATAAGGAAAATAATCTATTTTCCCTTCGGGTGTATTATATGAAACACAAACTTTTATATTTTTAAATCCTGAAAGGACATCACCCTTCATCATCATTAATTGTGTCACTCCATTAATATGAATGGAATATTTTAAAGCTACTAAATCAATCCAACCACATCTTCTTGAGCGTCCTGTTGTTGCACCAAATTCATTTCCTACCCTTCCCATTGTTTCTCCATCTTCATCAAAAAGTTCAGTAGGGAACGGGCCACTTCCAACTCGGGTGGTATAGGCTTTAAATATACCATATACCTCTTTTATTTTATTAGGCGCTACTCCTAATCCAGTGCAAGCTCCTGCAGCTGTAGTTGTGGAAGATGTTACAAAAGGATAGGTTCCAAAATCAACATCTAAGAGAGAACCTTGCGCTCCTTCTGCTAAAATTTTTTTACCTGCTTTCTGTGCCTCATTAAGGAATTGCTCACTATCAACAAGTTTAAATGTTCTAAGGGCAGTTATACTTTCAAAGAATGCATTTTCCATACTTTTTAAATCGTACTCAACTGAAGCATCATAACTTCCAAGCATTCCTATGTGCTTTTTAGTTAGTCGCTGGTATTTCTCTTCCCAATCTGCAGCTAAAATATCTCCTACTCTAATTCCATTTCTTCCGGTTTTATCCATGTAGGTTGGGCCAATTCCTTTTAAGGTTGACCCGATTTTAGCTTTCCCTTTTGCTGCTTCTGATGCGGCATCGAGTAATCTATGGGTAGGAAGAATAAGGTGTGCTTTTTTTGAAATTAATAGTTTGTCAGTGAAATCAATTTTATAAGGTGCTAAATTATCGATTTCATTTTTGAAAATGATAGGATCAATTACGACTCCGTTTCCAATAAGATTTATTGCTTTCGGATGGAATATTCCAGAAGGTATCGTGTGTAAAACATGTTTATTCCCTTCAAATTCTAATGTGTGCCCAGCATTTGGTCCTCCTTGAAACCTTGCGATTACATCATAAGAAGTGGTTAATACATCAACAATTTTTCCTTTTCCTTCGTCTCCCCATTGAAGCCCGAGTAGCAAATCTACTGCCATGTTATGTTATTTTTTTTTAGTACCGTAAAAGTATAAAGAATGCTTATGAATATTTACATCAAAAACTTCTTCAATTGTTTTTTTTATTTGATGAATTCTAGGATCACAAAATTCTTTCACTTCCCCAGTGTCTGTTAGGATAACATGATCATGTTGGTGGTCAAAGTATGATTTTTCGTATTGGGCTTGACTTTTTCCAAACTGATGTTTTCTTACTAAACCACATTCTAATAAAAGTTCAATAGTGTTATATAAAGTTGCTCTACTGACACGGTAATTTTTATTTTTCATTTTGATGTACAAAGATTCAATATCAAAATGTTCTTTATTGTCATATATTTCAAATAGAATAGCAAAACGTTCAGGTGTCTTCCTGTGTCCTTGCTTGTCTAAGAAATTAATAAAAACTTCTTTAACAGTTTCCTGATTTGATTTTTCTATAATCATTTAACAAAGATAGTTATAAAGCCTTATTCCCTGACAATTTTGTCAATTCCGTTTACACTTATTAGTTTTTGGACTAATTTATTCAGAATATTTTTATTTTGGACACTTAATTCAATGATGCCAGTGAAATATTGATCTTCGGTGGCGAAGTTTATTTTATTTATATTTATATTACTATTATTTGAAATCATTCGTGTAACCTCATTTACAAGGCCACGATGATCAATTCCTGTTAATTTTAGAATTGCCGAATATTCTTCTGAGGAAGAGTCTATCCATTTTGCTGGAAGTATTCTATAGGCGTAATTTGATTGTAATGTTAGTGCATTAGGGCATTCTTTTTGGTGGACTTTAATTCCTTCATTGACAGTAACAAAACCAAAAACTGAATCTCCAGGGATAGAGTTACAACAGTTTGCAAAACTATAGGCTAATGATTTTTTTTCTTTTCCAAAAACTAAATTATCATATTTTTCAATGGATAAATTTTCTTGAAATATTTTTTCAGGACCGATACGCTTTTTAAAGAAATTTATTAATGAATTATTGTAGTTGCTTGCGAATTTTTTAAGTTGCGTATTATCCAAAGTTCCAATTTTAGTTTTATAAAAAAGATCTTGACTTGATTTAAACTTAAAAAACAAAATCATTTGATGTATTGTTTTTTTATTAAGATTAATTTTAAGTTGTTTTAATTTTCTTCTTAAAAGTTCTTTTCCTTCTTCTGCATACTGCTTTTTTTCGTCATTTACAGAGGATTTTATTATGGAACGAGCACGGGAAGTTATTACAAAATCCAACCAACTATTTGAAGGAGTTATTTTTTCAGAAGTAATGACATCAATTTGATCTCCACTTTTCAAAACTTTACTTAATGGCACTAAGCGATCATTTACACGAATGCCTCTTGTTTTTTTACCAATTTCCGAATGAATAGAAAAGGCAAAATCTAATGCAGTTGCTCCTTGAGGTAGAGATTTCAACTCCCCTTTAGGAGTAAAAACAAAAATTTCCTTAGCATATAAATTAAGTTTAAAATCTTCGACAAATTCTACCGCATTTCCTGTATTATTTTCTAATACTTCTTGCAATCTATTGAGCCAGCTATCAATTCCAATATCTTTTTGTTCGCCTTGTTTGTATTTAAAATGTGCAGCATAACCTTTTTCAGCAATTTCATGCATCCTCCTTGAGCGAATTTGAACCTCCACCCACTTATTCATCGGGCCCATAACTGTGATGTGAAGAGCTTCATATCCATTTGACTTAGGTCCTGAAATCCAATCACGAAGACGTGTTGGGTTAGGCGTAAAGTGATCGGTTATTATAGAATAGATTTTCCAGGCAATAAACTTCTCTTTACTTCGCTGGCAATCATAAATAATGCGAATGGCAAACTTATCATAAACCTTGTCTATAGATATGTTTTGGGTTTGCATTTTTTTATGAATAGAATAAATAGACTTGCTCCGTCCCTTGATTACATACTTTAAACGTTCTTTTTTTAATTCAAGAGAAATAAATTTAGAAAAGGAATTAATGTAATTTTTTTGGGAATTTACACTTTCATCCATATGTTTTTTGATGGAAGCATATCTATTAGATTCTGTGTACTTAAGGCTTAAGTCCTCAAGCTCTGTCTTTATGTTGTATAATCCAATCCTATGAGCTAGGGGAGCATAGATGTAAAGTGTTTCTGATGCAATTTTAACTTGTTTATATTCTGGCATTGCATCCATTGTTTGCATGTTATGTAAACGATCGGCAATTTTAATAATGATAACTCTAACATCTTCATTTAGTGTAAGAAGCATTTTCCTGAAATTTTCGGCTTGCAAGGAAATGTTATTATCTTTTTTAAGATTGGAAATTTTGGTGAGACCATGTACAATTTTAGCTACGGATTCCCCCAAAAGACGTTCAATGTCTTGAAGAGTGAATTTTGTGTCTTCAACAACATCATGAAGAAGAGCTGCAGCAATAGAAGTAGCATCTAGACCTATTTGTTGTGCTACAATTTTAGCAACACTTATTGGATGAAAAACATAGGCTTCTCCAGATTTTCTACGTTGGCCATTATGTCCTTCAACAGCAGTGTCAAAAGCTAAACGAATCATTTTTTTATCATTAGAGGTAAGTGACTGATAACTAATTCGTAATAGTTCTTTATACTGATTTGCTATTTCTTTATTTTCAGTTTTTGAATCTATGATCATTTCATTTTGAATATACTAAAGATTTAGGTTTTATTCAAATTGCTTATTCTTTCGTTGAGCCTCATACATCAAAATTCCGGCAGAAACAGATAAATTTAATGAATCTATGTCTTTGTCCATGGGTATAATTAAATTTTGATCTGTTTTCTCAAGCCACAGTGAATCTAATCCCGCACTTTCTGTGCCCATAATAATTGCACATGGAGTTGAATAATCAAAATCATTATAATTTATTGCCTCTGGGTGTATTGCTGCTGTTGCAATACAAATTGATTTTTTTTTCAGAAATGATATTACATCTAGAGAAGTACCTATAGCTGTAGGAGTCAAAAACATACTACCTAAACTAGATCGAATACTGTTTGGATTATAAAAATCTGTTTTAGGATTTGCTACAATAACAGCATCAATTTTAGCAGCAGCGGCTGTTCGGAAAATTGCCCCAATGTTTCCTGGCTTTTCTGGAGCCTCAATTACCAGTATTATTGAAGTTTCGTAAAGTATTAAGTCTTCTAATTTATGAGTCTTACTTTGAGCGATAGCAATTATTTTTTCTGATCCTGAGCGGATACTCAAATACTCAAAAATTGATGACGATAATAAAAAAATATTAGATATTTTTGACTGGGAGATAATTATTTCAAAAGAGTGTTCAGCTGCTTCGTGTATAAAAATTGATTCGAGAATATAGCCTCCCTTTAAGGCTTTTTCAATCTCTCTCTCTCCTTCAATAACAAAAAGATTTTGTTTTTTACGCTCCTTTGTTTTTTGAAAAAGCAAGCGTAATTTTTTTATTTCAGGATTTTGAATACTTGATAGTGTTTTCACTTTTGCAAGGTATTTTAAAATATAAGGGAAAAGAAAAAAAGTTAATAGAAGTTTTAAATATCAAAAACATTTTCTTTTGAATATGCAATTACTAATGCTACCATTGCATTATAGCTTTGAATTCCAAGTACTTGACCGTTAGCTTTTAAGTAGTTACTGTAGCCTTTTTTTAAATAAGGTTGAAAGGGATTTTCATAAGCCTTCCAAAAAGTAGATTGTTCTTGAAAATTTTTTAAAATGCCAGGTTTTAATTGTTTAATGAGTTCTTTTGCTTTTTTTTGGTTTAACTTATATAAATCTGCATAACAATATTTTAATCCAAAACTATACCCTGAAAATTTAATAAAGGGATCAGGATTATTTATTGTGGTGTAAAAAGCAATAAAATTTGCTTCATTTTCTGCTGCTATTCCCAGTTGATGAGCCATTTCATGAGCAGCTGTTGTTATGTAGTTAAAAGCGGGAATATTTTTATTTACATGTGATTCTAAGGTAAGTGGATTTAAATAGCCAGAAAATCCCATATAAATGGTTACTTTATTCCATAAAGAATTTTTTATAAATGGTTGAACCGTAAACCGCTCTTTCTTAAATAAAAAATCTCGTTCTATCATGCTAGAGATGGTGTCTTTTGAGTACGGTATTTTTACTGGAATACTGTCTTCATTACTCAGTTGCTGGTGAAGTAAATTAGTTGTTTGTATTAGTTTTTCTAAAGTATTGGTTAGCTGTGTTTCATTATAAGTTAAATCATATGCTAAAGCTTTATTCAATGGAAGTCGATAATAATTTAATCCCCAACTAAGTTGAAAAATTAAATGAATTAATGAAACACAAGCCAGTCCCTGAAAAAGATAGTTACGAAATCTATTTAAAGGGTTTTTAAATAAGTAAATCAAGCTTCCTATGAAAGATATAATTATTGCTAAATAGATTAAATCTCCAAATGAAAAAGGAATATTTTCAAAAAAAAAGCGGTGTGATTTGAAAATAAAAGGATAAATCTTTTGACTATAGTTTATTTCTATCCATTCAGAGTTATTTTTAGACCATTTTAATGCTAACCACTGCAAAGGTATAATGCCAATTAAAAAATAGTTAATGTTTTTCATAAAGAAATAAAGACCAACTAATAGCTGCCTTTATATTTTTTATTTAATTACGGTTACGATTTCAACTTCAAAAATCAAATCTGAATTTGGTGGCACACCCTGTCCACCGTTGGCTCCATAAGCAAGTTCATAGGGCAGGAAAAGTATTGCTTTATCACCTTCTCTAAGAAGTCGCAGGCCTTCCTTGAATCCCACAATCATAGCATCTGTTTCTCCAACTCTAGCTTCAATAGGCTCATATTTTCCCGCTATTTGACGCTGTTTATTCAGTTTATTATTAGCCAAAGCAGTTGCTTCAATACTCGTTTCAAGAAGTTTACCATCATCAAAATAAACCGAATAATTTACTTTTACAACATTTGTCGAAATAACAGCATCACCATTTCCATTTTCAGTAATGGTGTATTGAAGACCTGAAGCAGTTGAAATAGATTCTTTTTTGATTGCAAAATGTTTAATGACATTACGATCTTTTATATGTCCTTCTTTTATATTTTTTTCTTGTGCAATTATATTTTTTTGTTCAAAATAAGAATTAAAAACTGCTGCAGAATCAAATTTCTTAGCTTCTTTTCCTTTTCTAATAATATTAATTTCTTCAATTAAATCATTTGTAACAATACTATCAACAATATTTTGCCCTTCAATTACTTCTCCAAAAACAGTATGTTTTCCATCTAACCATGGTGTCGCTTTATGAGTAATAAAAAATTGACTTCCATTAGTTGCAGGTCCGGAATTTGCCATAGAAAGTATACCAGGTCCTTTGTGAGTTAAATCACTAAATTCATCATCAAAAGTATAGCCAGGACCACCTGATCCTATACCTAGTGGATCTCCTCCTTGGATCATAAAGTTTGGTATGACACGGTGAAATTTTAATCCGTCATAATATTTTTTTGATTTAAATTCATCTGCTACATTTAAATTTTCACCTTCACTCAACGAAACAAAGTTTGCAACAGTAATGGGTGCTTTTTTATTAGCTAATTTTATGATAATGGATCCTTTTGAAGTGATAATATCAGCATATAACCCAGGTTCAAGATTAGGATGTTTTGTTTCACATCCTAACAGGATTATAGCAATAATAAGAGTAATATATGATTTTTTCATTTCAGATTTTTTTATTTAATATAAACGTTTAATTGTAAAGCGAAGGGGTTGATTAATACCAATTTTATGACCATCACCTTGATAGCCATAACAAAGGTATGAAGGAAAAAGAAAAACAACAACTTCATTAGCTTTCATTATGCGAAGTCCTTCACGTAAAGCAGGCAATAAATCTTCTTGGTCTATTCTATAATTTACTATTCCAAGTTCCTTTTTATTATAAAGTAACTCTTTTTGGAGTGTTTCTATGGAGTATTCAAAAGATACTAGTTCTCCGTTTTGAGGAGATTTAAAGTAATCAGATGATTTATTTAAATAGGCAAATAAATACCCCGAGGGAGCTCTTTTATAAATATGTGATGAATCTTTTTTTGCTGCTGCATTCAATAGTCGTTCTTCTTGAGCAAATAAATTTTTATTGCGCTTTGCGGAGCCAGATATATTGCTAACTTCTTTAAGGTTTATTGGTTGTCTTGGTTCAATTTCTTGACAAGAAACTAAAAATACTAGTAATAATAAGCTGTATTTTTTTTTCACTTATTTAGAATTGATTTGCAACTTCTCTAATTGCCTTTTCAAATTGAATTATAGTCTCTTTTATAGAATCTTTTGACATACCGCCAGCAGCATTATGATGTCCACCACCGTTGAAATAGATTCGCGCAAAGTCGTTTACTGAAAAATTTCCTTGTGATCTAAAAGACATTTTAAGAATACCTTCCTGTTGATTTTCTATCATAATACACGAAAAAAGAATACCTTCTAAACTCAATCCATAATTAACAAAACCTTCAGTATCACCTTTTTTATAGTCACAAGTGTTAAGTTCTTCTTGTGAAATTGTCATGTATACGATAGGAAGGTTTTTTATTTGCTTCATATTAGAAAGAGTAATCCCTAAAAGTTTTAATCTACTAAAAGACGCACTATCATAAATTTTTTGATGAATATTGGAACTAGAAGCTCCTGCTTCAATTAAATGAGCTATCGCTTTGTGAGTTTTTGGTGTGGTCGCAGGATATCTAAAGGAACCTGTATCTGTCATGATCCCTGTATACAGGCAGTTGGAAATTTCAGATGTAAATGCGTTTTTATTGAGCGCATTAATTAGATGGTAAACCATTTCACAAGTAGAACTCATCGAAGGATCAGAATACATCAAAGTAGCATAATCACCAGGACTTTCATGATGATCAATCATTATTTTAGTTGCCTTAGAACTTTTGATTAAGGGCTCTAAATCTCCAATTCTAGATAAGTTATTAAAATCAAGGGTAAAAATTAAAGTAGCAGCATCAATTTTTTGACGTACTTCTTTAGTGTTTTTATTAAATTTTAAAACAGTATCCTGACCGGGTAACCAATTTAAAAAATCAGGGTAATCATTTGGCGAAATCACAATCGCTTCATGCTTTTTTTTAAGTAAAAAATATCTCAAAGCCAATGAACTCCCTAAAGCATCTCCATCAGGATTTTTGTGCGGGAGAATAACAATTTTTTGAGTGGTGTCAAGGAGTTTTTGTAAACCTAATATAAAGTGCTGTTTCATACCTTGTAAAGATACTATTTTCATAATATTTAGACGGCTCAATTTTTTTTAACTATTTATTGAATTTTTAGAATTTTTAGTGAAGGGCGATTTAAATACATTTAGTAATTTTGCTTAAAAAAAAATGAATAATATTACACTTATGATGATTAAGCCTGATGGAGTCGAAAATGGACATATTGGGAATATTTTAGAAAAAGTAACTTCTTCTGGCTTCAAAATTAAAGCTCTGAAACTAACTCAACTAACACAACAAGATGCAGAACATTTTTATTTAGTTCATAACGAACGCCCTTTTTATAAAGAACTAGTTGGGTTTATGACTAGAGGACCAATTGTTGCCGCAATCCTTGAAAAAGAAAATGCTGTAAGTGATTTCAGGACTCTTATTGGCACTACCAATCCCAAAGAAGCAGCCGAAGGAACCATTAGAAAGTTGTTTGCCACCTCAATGGGAGAAAATGCTGTTCATGGTTCTGATAGTGATGAAAATGCAGCTATAGAAGCTGCCTTTCATTTCGCAAAACGAGAGCATTTCTAAACCAATACTATTTTTTTAATTAATGTCTTTTTAAGATGTTCGTTTAGCCTAGTTACTATGTTTTCAAGATTATATTTTAATTCCATTTTTAAGGGTGCTGAGTGTAAAGAGACATAAAGAGTGTTATGTGAGAAGCGAACTTCATCGGTATACTGTAAAATATGTTTGCCCATCAATTCACCCCAAGCGTTACAAATTCTAATGTTTTGAACGCCTTTTTTTAGGGACTTTTGTCTAACAATATCATCCAACACAACTTTAATAGGCTTTGGATCAAACTTATTTTTTGAATTGTTCATCGTTTAAGTTGATTAAATGGGGTCTTTTATAATAAAAGGTTTTTTTTTCATGTTCTAAGATAAGCTTTTGATCATCAAGAAAAACTATTTTTTTAGACCACTCGTCCCAAGAGGTTTTGAACTTTAAATAAAAATTTTCTTTCCTTTTTTCTACTTGAAAATAGGTTGCATTTGTTGAAGTTTGAAATGTTCCCATTATAGATGGAGCAACTTTATTAAGAACTCCTTTTTTCTGATTAAGAATGTAATGGTCGTAAAGCGGTGTGACGGAATTTGTTTTAAATACCTCTCCTTGTTGTTTAACAAAATCAATTTCCCAATAACCTTTCAATTGCTCAATTGAAACGGCATTTTTCGAAGCACAACCAATTATTAGAAAGATGATTAATAAAAATGAAAAAACTTTATAATTTTTATAAATTAAATATTTCATATCCTGATGTTGTTTTTGAAAGTGCTTGCAGAGTTCTCTCTTTATGGGTATCTGTAATGAATATTTGTCCAAAATTATTTTGATCTACTAGGGACACAATTTGTGATACCCTAAGTTGATCCAATTTGTCAAATGCATCATCTAAAAGTAAAATAGGAGAAAATCCAGTTTTAGATTTCAGAAAATCAAATTGTGCCAACTTAAGGGCTATAAGAAATGTTTTTTGCTCTCCTTGACTACCAAATTTTTTAATATGATGTTCATCTTTTAAGAAGTGAATATCATCTTTATGAATCCCACAGCTTGTATATTGAGTAATGCGATCCTTAGCGAGACTTTCTTCAAGAAGTTTAAGGTGAGATGATCTGAAAAGTTGACTTTCAAAGATTAAATCAATATTTTCTTCTTGGTCGCTTATGCTATGGTAGCAAGCTTTAAATATGGGAATAAACTGGATCATAAAAGCCTTTCTTTTTTCGAAAATAGTGGTACTTCTTTCAGCTAATTGTAAGTTGTAAATGTTTAAAGTGTTTGAATCAAATGTGTGATTTAGCACAAAAAATTTAAGCAAAGCATTTCTTTGTGAGAGTATTTTATTGTACTCTATCAAATGTTTAAGAAATTCTGCATCAGTTTGCCCTATTACAGCATCAATAAACTTTCTTCTAATACTGCTGCCCTCCGAAATCAGATCTTGATCTGCAGGTGAAATAATCACTGTAGGAATTAATCCTAAGTGATCAGCAAGCCTTTCATATGCTTTTCCATTTCTTTTGATGATTTTTTTGCACCCTTTTTTAACAGTGCAAATAATTTTTTCTTCACGCTTTTCTTTTTCATAGCGACCTTCTAGGACAAAAAAGTCACATCCAAACTGAATGTTTTGGATCGAAATTGGATTAAAATAACTCTTTCCAAAAGATAAATGAAAAATTGCATCAAGGATATTTGACTTCCCAACACCATTGTTACCAATAAAACAATTAATCTTTGGGTTTAGATCAAATGTTTTTGAGCTAATATTTTTGTAATTAGTAAGTGTAAGTTGTTTTAAATACATAGGAAACAAAAATAATAAGATAGAAGCTATGATAGGACTTTTTGAATTAGAATAAAAAGACTAATTTTGTTCGCTTAATTTATTTTATAATGGCTACATACAAAAAACGCGGTGCAAAAAAATCAGTTACCACTTCAAAAGAAAATGAAGAGACTTTAGAAAGTACAACAGCAGAGGTTTTCGAAACCCTAGACACAACTGCATCCAAAACTGAGGAGTGGGTTGTTAAGTATCAAAATATTATTTTAACGTTTATTGGCTTAATTGCTTTAAGTGTTTTAGGATATTTGGGTTATAATAGTTATTTAGTAGTCCCTAAAGAACGTGAGGCCGTTAGTGAATTGAACCAAGCACAATATTATTTTGATCTTGCAGTTAATAGTGTCGAGGCTGATTCTTTGTATTCAAGAGCTCTTAACGGAGGAGAAGGGAAATATGGGTTTCTGGATATTATTGAAAATTATAAAGGTACTCCTGCTGCCAAACTTGCTACTTATAGTGCAGGAATGGCCTATTTAAACATCAAAGATTACAATAACGCAATTTTATATTTAGATCAATTCAGTGCAGATGATGTCTTGCTAAGTGCTCTTTCAAAAGGGGCTATTGGAGACGCTTTCGCTCAGTTAGACCAAAAAGAAGATGCATTTGATTATTACGTAAAAGCTGCTCAAATTAATAACAACATGTTTAGCACGCCAAAATATTTATACAAAGCAGCTATGATGGGTGCCTCTATTGGAAAAATAAAACAAGCCTTAACGTTTTTAAAGCGAATAGAAAAAGATTTTTCAGAATCTACTCAGGCTGAGCTTGTAGGTGTTCAAATCGGAAAATTAGAAACGTTATTAAAATAAATGGCGACAGCTTTAACTAATCTTTTTTCTTATAATTCAAAATCAGTTCCTGATGGAACTTCTTTTAAAATTCACATTGTCGTTTCTCAGTGGAACAAGACCATAACCTCTGGCCTTAAAGAAGGTGTAATCAATACGTTATTAAAGAATAATGTAAAGCAAGCCAATATTAAAGTATGGTATGTGCCAGGAAGTTTTGAGTTAGTTTATGGTACTAAAAAGGCTCAGTCTTTTGATCCAGATGCAGTCATTGCTATTGGAAGCATTATTCAAGGCCAAACAAAACACTTTGATTTTGTGTGTCAAGCCGTTTCTCAAGGTATTAAAGATTTGAATATACAGTCTGAGGTTCCTGTCATTTTTTGTGTACTTACAGATAACAACTTAAAGCAGGCTCAAGATAGAAGCGGAGGTAAACACGGTAATAAAGGAGTGGAAGCTGCAGTTGCTGCACTTAAGATGATTCAACTTAGATACACACATTAAGTCTTTTACCATAATTTTCTGCCTGTAGAGTTCTTAATTTTACAGCTTTCTTGTACCTTTGAATTATGTTAAAATCAACTCTATTCAAGCTAAATAAAAATAGACGATATAACTATACACCCCGCTATTACAAAGGAAAAGAAGAAGGAAACTTGTATGAGTTTGACTCTAAATTCGCAAAGTATCGCGATACTTATAATTCTAATGATTTTGGACAACAATGGAAAGATGCAAGGTTTCAAATGCGAACACGTAAAAATAGATCTATTTCATTACGCCTATTGTTTATAATTTTAGTTCTTGTTTTTGTGTGTTTATACATTTTAGATTTTGACATTTCTATTTTTACATCTGTTTCTTAATGATAAATAAAATAAAACTTTTACCAGATCATGTGGCAAATCAAATTGCGGCAGGAGAAGTCATACAACGACCCGCATCTGTTGTGAAGGAGTTACTTGAAAATGCTGTTGATGCTGGCGCGGAAATTATTCAACTCATTATAAAAGATGCTGGAAAAACATTAGTTCGAGTAGTTGATGATGGAATGGGAATGAATAGTATTGACATTCGTCTGGCCTTTGAACGTCATGCTACCTCCAAAATAAAAGTAGCAGAAGATCTATTTGCATTACAAACAAAAGGGTTTCGTGGAGAGGCACTTGCCTCTATTGCAGCGATTGCAAGAATAGAAACCCACACACGTACTAAAGATGAAGAAGTATCACATCACCTAAAAATAGAAGGCAGTAATGTAATAGAACAAACATTTTCCACCCAACCTAAAGGAACTTCTATCGCAGTAAAAAGTTTATTTTATAACATCCCTGCTCGGCGAAATTTTTTAAAATCTGATACAGTTGAATTGCGACATATTATTGATGAATTTCATCGAGTAGCTTTAGCCCATCCAGGAATTAATTTTTTGTTTTTTAATAATGGAAACGAATTTTTTGACCTACCTGTCACTTCTTTCCGAAAACGTATTGTTAATGTTTTAGGAACAAAACTTGATTCTCTTTTAGTTCCTGTTGAAGAATCAACTTCTTTAGCTAAACTTGAAGGTTTTGTATTAAAACCTTCTCAAGCAAAAAAGACTCGTGGACAACAATTCTTTTTCGTTAATAATCGCTTTATTAAAAGTTCTTTTCTTCATCATGCTATAATTACAGCATTTCAAGGTCTCTTAAAACCAGGACATCATCCAGGTTATTTTTTGTTTTTAAAAATCGACACTAAGAGAATAGACATTAATATCCATCCAACAAAAACAGAAGTTAAATTTGATGATGAACAAAGTCTTTACGCCATTCTACGATCTGCGATTAAACATAGTTTAGGTATTTTTCAAATTGTACCAACCTTAGATTTTCTTCATAACCAGGCTATAGAACTTCCTTATAATTATAAAGACAAAACACCTTCCCCACCCCCCATTGAAGTAGATTCAAGCTTTAATCCCTTTAAGAACTCCAAATCTAAATCACCACTTAATATATTACAACAGGAAGGCCTTTACACGGTTAAAAAAACCGAATATACTAACGATTTAAAGACTTCAAAGCAATTGTTTAAAACGCCTCAAATAACTCGTGTTTTTCAGCTTTTTTCAAAATATATTGTATGTCCTTTAAAAACAAGTATGTTATTAATTGATCAGCATCGTGCGCATCAACGAATTCTTTATGAACGCTTTTTGAGTGCTATTACTTCTAAAAAGGGGATAAGTCAACAATTACTTTTCCCTATTTTCATTACACTAAACCCTGTACAGCTAGAACAGTTTAAAGGAACTGAAGACATTTTAGATTCTTTAGGCTTTCATATTAAATTAATAGACAATAAAAGACTTAATATTTTGGGTGCACCAGAGCTTTGTCCTTCTCATAAGATTGAACATGTGGTTGAGTCCATTTTATCTGAATCTGATCAAATATTTGATGACCAGCATTTTAGTTATGCAGATCAAGTAGCAAAATCATTAGCAAAAAGTTTATCAATTAAAACAGGAGACTCTTTAACAATAGATGAACAACAACGTTTATTAGATGATTTTTTTGGCTGTAAAGAAACTACAGTTTCCCCTTTTAATAAAAAGATTTTTATTACTTTGGAAAAGGGTGAAATTGAACAAAAATTAAGTTAATGCGAACAATAACAGAAACTATAATGCATCTTTTGATCATTAATGTGATCTTTTTTGTGGCTTCTATTTCATTGGGTGATGTTGTTTACGATCTTTTTGCATTGCACTATCCCTCCAGTCCTAAATTTCAAATTTGGCAACCCTTAACTCATATGTTTATGCATGGTGATATAGGTCATATTTTCTTTAACATGTTTGGACTTTATATGTTTGGGACTCCGATTGAACAAATGTGGGGGCGAAAAAAATTCATATTTTTTTACCTTTCAACTGGTTTTGGAGCTGCTGCATTTCAATTACTCTTGTATTACTTTCAGATTAATCAAGTATCCGATGTTTTGTTG
>Ga0307986_10001687_pt1 | contig 16006 bp, 20 predicted proteins | sample EllFjometageno82_FD_203170 | JGI IMG/M metagenome (GOLD analysis project Ga0307986, IMG submission 203170) | Marine microbial communities from Ellis Fjord, Antarctic Ocean - #82 | ecosystem: Environmental > Aquatic > Marine > Unclassified | place: Southern Ocean | collected 2014-10-09
AATTCAAATTTAAATTTTTTATTATTGGAAACGATCCGACAGCGTCAAGTGCAGCATGCTCTGGATTAAAATTTACTACTTGATCAAGTCCTACACTTGAAAGAAGAGGATCGGTATAAGATGCTGGATTTATTGGACCCGTAACAAGGTCTGCTGCTGCTTTACCATTTGTCAGTGTTGTAGCAGTATAAGTGGTTAACGATGATGCGTCTAATATTGCCATGTCTAAGGAGCCTTCAGTGGCGAGATAAAATCTTTGATGGCTTGAATACCACCACCAACATATTTAATACCCCCTTTAATAAGGGGAGGAAATGTATCAGTATTAATTGCAATCTGGGGAATTAGTTTATCATACATTCCGTTAGTATCTTTCAGTTCGTCAAGCAGTGTTTCGACACTTGCTGGCGCACCAGAGTTTAATATAACCCACGGGAAGTTATTTCTTTCGTTGTTAAGATAATAAATATCATCATCGTTCTCTGTAGTTGGTTCAGTTAATATCACATCTTCTTCAGGAAGTTCTATTCCTCCAACTTTTTCCAGAATACGATTATGGAACCAATCCGTTCCGTCATTGCCGCCAGTCGGTGAACCAGGCGTCCATGTCCACGCATTTCCAAGAGCAACTGTATCTGATAAGTCTGGCAGTGTGTACGGCATAACATAAGGGTCTTTGAAATGCTGCTGGTTAGTTTTTGATACAGCATTGAAGTCATCACCATCAATTTTATCGCCTGGACTAGTCTCGTAAGGTGGAATTTCCATCTCACCATGAATGTAAAGTATTCCTGTTCCGAAACTCAAATGATTTATATGCGGAACTTCTTCAGTGAGGGCAACCCATCCATCTTGCCTAGCGATGCTCAATGGTGCTTGAGGTGTTAAGTTTCCAAAGCGTTCAAAATCTCTATGTCCATATCTACCAACATTACTTAGGTTATCTTTAAAATATTCACGAATTCTTCCCGCATGCGCTCCTTTAAGACTCGCTATGTCGGATCGCAGGTAAAGGTTAGCAATCATTTTGTTTGCTTGAACCATATTTCTTGGTTTAAATGACATTAGATATTATCCATTACAATCTTAGTATATTTATATCGCACCCAAACCACCGTAGATACCCTTCGCGAGTCCTTCTGCTGTACCCTGACTACATGTAGTTTCAGGATGAACAAAGTATTTTACAAGCGCGGCAACCATTCCGTTTCCTTTCTTGTCAATACCATCTATATTTTCACCGTAAAGGTTTCCATCTATTTGCTTAGACATAAGGAGTTTAGAATACGCAGTTTTTTGTGAAGTATGAAGTTCTGTCATAATAAACATCAGTTGCACATCTCCATCACGGACATCCCTTTTTGGTGTTAGTCTTGAAGCATATGATATAAATTTTGCATATCGTGGAGAATCTTTTGGATAACGTGCTATGCCGCCAGTGTTATTGGGTATTAATCTACTAATTGATTGAAGCACCCCCGTCATTGAAGATGCTTGTTTAGCATTGAGTCCATTATCAATAAAGAATCTTACGACATCTCCCGCTGGCATCGGTGTTTTTCTTCTAGCAGTCACAGCGATTTCTTCTAAAACCAAGTTATCTTGCTGAACTCCATAAAAGACAGGGGGTTGAATGTTAGTACTGCTTTGATCAAATATAAAGGCGAATGGATTAGTCGAAATATCTTCACGGGATGCTGCCTGAACTGATGTCGGATACTCTATGCTAGGGAGGGAACCCAAGACCATCGGTAACTGTGATGCAACCCCGTCAAGGAAGATTCCAAAGATCATTGCTCCTGGCAATATCTGTGTGTTAACACCCAGACCAGAAACCCCATATGAACTAGAAGGATTCATAACTTGCGCCCAAGGCAAATCCTTTTGCGGAATATCATCTGTGTTAGGAGAGTGAACTCCAAAGCAGCGAACTTTTATTCTACCCTCAAGTCCAGGTGGAGGGGAGGCATCGATACAACGACCCATGAACCATCGAACATTATCACCGTAAAACTCTGTTGCTATTGTTTTCATTAGAAGTTTAATTATTTCCTTATTATTGGTTTACAATATCAATTTCCGCAACTTTGGATATAAAAAGAACAGCATTATGTCTTTCTATTCCGAAGATGTGCCTAACGCTTTGAATAAGATAAAATCCACTTCGTTCTGTATTTGATCCAACATCCACAGATGTATCTGTGTCTGAGATAAGAAAGCGAACTTTAATAACATCACCAACACTTATCTCTTCTTCAAGTAAACCTATTCCATCGATATCAATCTCAAGCATATTACGAGACAGCATGCTACGAATAGAAAGTGGTCTGACCTTATTTAATAAATCAGATTCGTCAATTGCATCATGTATACTATTCGCAGATGCATATGTACCATAAGAAGATACTGTGTTACGCTGCCTCGCTGACCAATACCCTGTTCTTTCTGTTTTCTTCGCGATAGTTATCACATCCGCTTCATCAAAAACAGAACTAAGTATCTTCCCGCCAGAATAACCCGCATTCAAACTTTGAAGAAGTAGGTTTGCACTAAAAAGTTTTGAGGCGTTTTGACTGGTGTATGTGTCAAGGTTTGCGATGGTACTTCCAATAGCACCCTCCTTTATCATCTTCAAAGTATTTTCTATATTAGAAAATCTTATATTCTTGATTATTCTTTTTGCGCCTTCAAACCCTTCGGAAGATTTAACGTTAGTTTGAACTTGCGAATAGATGAAATCATCTTCGGGTGGGTTGTCTTTAACAGCATCTATTCCATTTGTCACCATAGTCACAAAATTCCCCAGACGCAGTGATGTTTTATCTCCCATGTTCTGACCCCATATGCTTGCCCAAATAAAGAAGGGTGTCCCCCATCGGTCGGTTGATCGTTCAGTCAACCACTCAACGGACTCAAGTGGACTGATATATGGCAGTAGGATTTTTATAGGTTCCTGATCTGAACCCTTTTTATTATCGTAGTATTTTTCATCCTTCAAAAGATTTACACCCAAAAAATTATTAAGTATGCTTTCAGATATATCTTCTAGTTTTCCAGTAAATGACTTACTAATTTTTACTACCGAATTGTCATATGAGTGTTTAGATGTTAAATTTATAGTATACACTTCAGCGCGATCCGCATTTTTATACTGACTTACTACAGAGACCACTTTAAAGTCGAGTTGGAAGTATGGACTAGAATCACCGATATTTGGATTTTTGGCGACAATAACCCTTAAACCCTCGTCACCTTTGATTTTCACATCAGACATTACTCCGCCATCATCAACGATGACTATGCTTCCTGTAAGGTAGGGTTTATTCAGGTCTTCAAATATATTAAATTCTGCAACAGCGTTTTTTAACTCTAATACAGTCTCATCCCGAATAGCAGTATACAGAACAGTTTGAAAAATATATTGAGTACCATCAGTCATCTTATTTTTTTTCCTTCAAGAGTTTATTAAACTCAGAGACGATTTTATGAATATTATCCCTTTTAATAACCGAGATTATTTTCTGCGACTCATTAGTTTCCACGATTCGTTGCACATAAGACACAGACTGTCTTGTGGTGACACTGCTCTGATTAATAACCCAAGGGTAGTTGGGATTGATTGTTGGGTTAATCCAATCCTTTGTTACTGGATTTTCATAATGATGAGGCGAATCCCATTGGTCATAGACTCTATGCACCGTCATTTCTGCGTATCTATATAGGGGTTCAAATTCTGGTTCTGCACCAATACTAGACCACTCCCCTCGACCCAATATCCTTAATGCTGAAGATTCGTCAATGGAATCCACTACCTGATCTTTCGCAGTAATTCCCACAGCGTCCGTTGTAACTAATCCAAGGTCTTGGTCTATTTTTAATATCTTACCAACTGCCTTCGACTCTCGAAAATAAACCCAAGAACCAACCACAAAGTATACATCTCTAGCAAGGGGAATCTCCTCACCAGTTGCAAACCAAAAGCGTTGGTTTTGTTTGTTGGTAAATGCTGCCTTTAACACTGAGGTGGCAGGAGTCGTAAATGCCATATTAGGATAATACTCTTTCGTCTTTGAGTAAAGATCAGCATCTCTTATTGGCCAACCCCCTGTGCGGAGGGAGTCATTTAAAAGAAAGAATGTCCAGTAATAGTTTGGCGAATCATAAAGTTCCATAGAGACTTGGTCTGCTCTATGACCGTTTTGAATATTATACGATTCATAAAAGATGGAATATTCCTTCACTTGGTCTACAATATCTATATATACGCCAAGGTCTTGAAACTTTACTGTTGCTTCATTGTTACCAAAACGATAATCAACTTTAGGGAAATTTTTAAAATAATTTGACATATCAGTATCCATTCCTCACATCGTTTTTTTCAAGGGTGACCCCTTCAAAAAATTCTAAAGTAAGGTCTACTTCACTCCAGTACTGGGAACTACCCGCCTCAGCTAAAATTGCACCACTAGTAGAATTCAAGTTTGTGGTAACCGACTGCAAAAATGCAGGTTTGACTTTTGGTGGGACTAGTAGTTCCTGACCATACGGACCGTGATACAGTTCTATCTTATACATATCAGGATACTTGTAACCAACACTACCACCAGAAGTTTCTGGATATAACTGGGTTCTAAATTCTTTAACAATTGCTGCGATTACCAATGATTCCTCTGGACTAGTTGGTATCATCTTAAATGCAAACGAAAACGTTCGCAGATTAACGGACTTAAATAATACGCGGGTGTTGGGGTTGTCTGCTGTCCTCAATGAACCCTGAACTAATTCTGAAGAAACCCCTGGAACCATCGTGGACATTTTTGCAGCGATTGACGCTGCTAAATCACCGGCACCACCCTCCTTGGAGAAATCACTAGCTATACTTGCAGTAGAAGCATTCTTGTTCTTATTTGCCATATCCATTACTGCTCCACCGACTGCACCAGCATCATAATTCTCGTATGTACATCCATCCCCGAATGAAATTGCTGGTGGGAGATAGAGTTCAATCTGCTGGGCGGCACCTTTTAGAAGCTCGTTCGATAGGTCTACAGGAGTAAATCTAACAAACCCTGGAGTTTCTGATATATCCATTGGGTACTTCATTCTAACATTCCCTCTGCGTTTTGCCTTTAACTAAATAGGTTTATATTCATTTATTTATACGACTATGAGCAGACCCCACACAGGAAAATACACAGTTAAGCATCCCGAAATGTATAAGGGGAAGTCCAACGATGTCGTCTATCGTAGTGGTTGGGAGATGCACTGCTTCAAATACCTTGATGGTAATCCTAATGTTGAGTGGTGGAACAGTGAAGAGTTTGTCGTAAAGTATTTTTACGATGTTGATAAAAAAAATCATAGGTATTACATAGACCTTACAATAAAATGGAAGAGTGGAAAGACCACTCTCGTTGAAGTCAAACCAAAGAAGCAAACTACGCCACCTGCCAAAGTCAATACGCGCAGTAAAAAGTACATCAGTGAAGCGATGACTTATGTTAAGAATATTAACAAATGGGAAGCTGCTAACAAAGTCGCAGAAGATAACGGATGGGAGTTTCGTATATGGACTGAGGATGAACTCAATGCCATGAAAATACTACCAAAGTCTACGCGCAAAACGCCTGGAAAACTAAAAAAACTTGCTCCCCTCAAACCCTATCGCAAAAAGAAGAAACCTACTTAGCAAACCCCATAGGTGCGTAATTGGCGAACGGATCATGTGCATCCATCGCTGAAGCACCCCCACCACTAGTGCTGTTACTAACATTATTAGTAGTCGTGCTAGAGTTGTTAGGTGTTGATATAACTATTGGAGGTGCTGTGGATTGCTGCCTACTTTTCGCATCTTCCATATCATCAGTTTTATCCTGTAATGCTGTGCCTTGAGTAACGGATGAACCTTCGATATCTAAAATTGCGGGAGATACTTCGTTACCCGAACTAACCAGTACCATCGGACTCTCTGGTGCGGGGTTCAATGCAGTTTTCATTGTTCCAGTTCCGATTTTTTCTGGAGTCCCACTATTTCTCCCTGCCATCGCGAGTGACTCTTCTTCGAATGCTTGCCGATCAGAAACATTTAAACTTTCGACCGCTGCCAGTTTGGACTGTATATTTCCCTCAGTAAAACTCTTCCATTGGTTTTCTGTAAACTGACTACCTGAACGCAATGGCGACGAGTTCCTCTCCGTTGATGCGTTTGGGTCTTTCCCCATCATGCTAGAACCATCGGGATTCAGGGTCTCATATCTGACGCTGGCGCTATTCTTAGTTGGTGTTTCATCATCATCATCACCACCACCGCCAAACAACCCTGAGAAAAATCCTCCACCGCTCTCTTCTTTTTCTGCTGCTGGTGGTACTGATGGTGTCATCGCACTAGGCACCGATGGTCGGTCAGCATCCCACTCATCTTGCTCAGCCACGCGTAGGGACTCTGCCTGTTCGTTTACTTCTTCGATATATTGACCCTTTGTGTTTATTCCTCTGGTCTTCAGTTCTTTTATAATATCTTTGCGTTCATATCTATCTCTTTGTCGCGGTCTTCCCCCACTTCTCTTCCGATCTTCGATCATTTCCAACTTTTCTAACAATTGCTGATCACTATATTTCCCCATTCCCCTAAACTGATTAATTTCTTCTTGAGTTAGGTCTCTAGTCTCTCCGTTCTGCGTAACGGTTCCTGAGCTGACTCCATTTGTGGTATTGGTACTGATCGCACTAATACCGTCCTGCCCTTTTTTGAGTCCTGATGTCCTTGCTCCACCATCTGGTGTGGATAGTCCACTATCAGACATCACCTGTTCTGGTGCATTCTCATCATCAGAATCGAACAGTCCACCAAACCAACCTTTACTATCTTCTTTCTTATCTTCTTTCTTATCTTCTTTCTTATCTTCTTTCTTATCTTCTTTCTTCTGCGCCTCGGTCTCTTCTTTAGTAAACTGAGCAACTCCAGTCATCTGCTCCAACCGTCTTTTTACCATCACCGTCTGTTCGTCATTGAGGTCATCTTCGTTAACGATTGTTTGTAGTTGCTCTACTGTGGCATCACCAAGCATAGACTCATCTATTTTGCTTTTCGTACCCCAGATGCTGTTTTTGTCGTAAAGACCTGAGTCCCTCGATTTCTTATCAGCGGCACGTTCCTGATCGCGGTCGAGTTCGACTCCTTTTTCAATATCTTCATCACCAAAAAGTCCGAAAAACTTCCCAAGATACTTGGCTGCCTTACCTATCCAATCGATAATAGCGACAATAGCATCGTAAATCAACGTGATAGCTTTCAGCGGCATAGAGAACACCGACATAACTGAATTGGTTATAAATCCAACTATAGGACCTACTATTTCCCATAGGTCTTCAAAAAACTGGAAAATATCACGGAAAAAATCTCCAACAACTCCAACAAAAGAGAATGAGTCCAAAATCGCGCTGAGAAAATTATCTTCACCAAATATCATTTTTAAAATGCCAGAAGCCATGTCTTTAAGCCAGTCAAGCGGATATGTGATCAGAGAAACAACTCCTTGAATGAATCCTTCCAAGGCAGCATAAAGTTTCTCTCCCAGAGTTCCTTCTTTTGAATTAAAGTAGTCATATGCCTTCATCAAACCAAGGGTGAGAGCAGCTATGCCAGCAGCAATTGCAAGGGCGGGTAAGATGAAAGGAACGATTGCCGCAGTAATCATCGGCAATACGGCCATGAAAGTCGTTAACGCTGTCTTCACTGCAATTATAATACCACCTATCCCCATAAAATCCATGATATCAAAATCATCTGCCTCCTCTTCTCCCTTTTCCTTTGCTTTCTGCATTTTCTTTGAAAAATTAGAAAACAATCCAGATTGACCTTTCTCATCGTCATCTTCAGTAGGGGGCAATGATCTACCATCTTTAAGTCTGTCCTTTTTGTCGGAGATTTTTTCATTTTTTGCTGCACTGGTTGTGATACGGAGTTGTTGACCTATAGTATCACTAATGTTTTTTAAGATTTCATTTGTGGTTTTATTAGAATCCTCTACGGTTATGTTTTCACGGACTTGGGATTCGAAGTCTCTCTTTGCATTATTTGTTAAAAGTAAAGAAATATTTTTCAAACTAGATGCGTTCGATTCTACAGCATCCATAAAATCTGCATCTTTTTCCATAATAGGAGAAACTATTACTTTTTTATTATTATTTTTTTCGTCATCCATATCCGAACCCTTATCTACTATTCTTTGCTTTAATTCTCTCGTTTTCTTTTTCGATATGTTGCATCAACAATGTAATATAGATACTTCTTTCCCAAGGCAGCATGTTCTCCAGTTCGCTTAGACTATATCCATGATGCTGCATCATGGAGAAGTTCGTCTTGTAATGGTTTACAAGACTATCATGACTAAGCGATATTAGAAAAAATCACTCATTCCTTTTAGTTCTAGTTCGTTGTGAGTTTCGCATTTCTTACAATCAAACTCTATCGTGTGTTTTAGTGATGGCATGTCTTCGAAGAACTTAGCGAGTAATTGTAACTGACTAGCAGTCATAGAATCGAGAAATTCTACCACTTCATTTGGCGATTGATTGCGGCAATCAATCCTCTCATTTTCCGTCAAAACCGCAACAATAGAAGTTGCAATTACTCGGAACACACCGTCCATATCCTCTTCATCTTTACCCTTTTCATTTCTCACTTTCTCCCCTAAAATCACACTCTCGTATGTTGGATATTTTAAATCTACGCTGATATCATCGTTAATCTTAATAATGTTATCATTATTCGAAATATTTACTGATATAGAATCGAGGTCGACGGATACCGCATTTGCTTCGGAGCATTCTGAGTTCTTGCACCTGAGAGAAATATTTGATGTCTCTCCAACAGACCTACAACGCAGTTGTAAAAACATATATTCAATATCGAATGTGGCTAGTTCAACCACATTGATATTTTCTTTCTCGTCTAAGCAAGCCGAAATTGTAGCACACATTGCTTCTAGGCATGTTATAGTATCTTTAGACTCGAATGCCTGTAGTAATATTTTTTCTTCTTTGACCAAGTATGGTCGGTATTTTACTTTCTGTCCTGATGACGGTATTGTCATAGTAAAGTTCAGTGTTTCATTAACGCGTGGTAATCCCATAATATTCTCCAATATAATCTATTATAATATCTTGTAAGTTTTGTATGATAGCGATACAGTCATCTCCATCGCTGCTGTCTGTGCTTGATTATTTAGTCGTAATAATTCCATATCAGTAGGAAATGCATCTATTAGTTCTATGCCATATAAGTCCTTTATCTCATTCTTTTGACCCTTATTCTGTTGATAGATTTTAACAGGTGCCACATAATTTTTATAGAACCCCGCATACATAGGTTCTCCAATATTCTGTGATACAACGCAGTCCATCCAATACTGAAAGTACTTTCTTATCTCATAACTTTCCGTCAAATAAAAGGTAAGACTTACAGGGGCGAACACCTGTGCGTTTGCGATTGACTTATTGCCTATCCCAATATCTCTGGTTAACGTACTCACTTGCTTTCCTGGCAGTCCCACGCTGGTGCAAAAATAATTCAGGTCGATAATGGCGGGGGATGTATATTCTTTAAGTGTGCTATTTGCCTTTTTTAATATTCCTAGCCCCGGCAATTCTACTCGGTACTTATTAGATGGAGATATTCCACCATGTTGCGCTAGTGCGCCTCTAAAACCATCTGGACTAAAGTCTGCCATTAAAAGTTCCCAATCTGTTTTCTACTTTCTTTGTAGATATATTCGGAACCCTTTTTCCGAAATGATGATGTTGGTAAATGAACTGCTACTTCCCACTCTTGGGCGGGGACATTTACAATTTTTCCCTTTATCTGTTTTGTCAGATACCTTTTAAAGCAAGGTCTGAAACCTTTGAGATCGCTACTTGATTTTAGATAATTATACGTTATCTTCATATAAGTTGTTGAGTTAAACTGGGTGCCACTGACTTTATTTAGCATACCATAAAACAAGTTCTGTCTTAACTTTATAGGTAGATAGTGCAGATTCAACCCAGTCATATGATCACTGCCCACATCTAAAAGAATGATAAGCGGAAATGCATCGTAGTAAGGTAGAGTCTTTTTACCTTTTGGGTTATACCAGAACATATACATCTTGCCCGACAGAGGATTACCTGCACCGACAAGAGGCGGTTGTTTCATCAGGTTATTCCGATCCATACCACTGATGTTGCTCATTTTATCAAGAAACCATTTACGCGAGGCGGCACTGCGCGGAGAAATATTCTCTTCGCTTAACTGCTCACCATAGAAACTAAAAGGATTCATGTCTTTATTTATACAACTTTTTAGCATAAAAAAAAGGGATGACGTTAACGCCACCCCTTAAAACTTAGACTGGATAGGAACTAGTCAGCGTTAGCTAACTTCTGAAAATAAGACATAGCGTCATCATCTCCAGCATCGTCTGCTGCATCAGCGGTTGCAGGTGCAACCGTCTTAGGAGCAACAGGTTCCGCTACTGTATCCAACGCGACCTCTTCTTTCACGGTGCGTGGTGCAGTCTCACCCAGAACTTCAAACAACTTGGTTTGGAGTTCGTCATAAGTTTTATAGTTTGCAGGATCATTATAATAGTTGATATCATAAATCTGGTTCATCACTGCCTGAAGTTGAACCTCATCACCTTCTGCTAATGCAGTTGATGCTTTAAACTCTGACTTATCGTAGTTACGATAACCATCAAGTTGACGAATCTTCAGTTGAAAGTCTGCACCCGCCCAAAGATCAAATGGGTCGCAGGGAGTTTCGCCTGGAAATTGTGGTTGCATCAGGTCTTGAATCTTATCAAAGATTTTCTTACCGAACTGATAAAGGAAAACTTTACCTTCATTGTGAGGTGCAGATGGGTCGCTAACAACTTGGATGTTAACAACATAGTGCAACCTACGCTTTTGCTTACGGACTGTGGCGCGGTCATCTTCGTTACCAGAGTTCCACAACTTAGCGTTGTATTCACCTAGTGGGTCTGCTTGACCCAGTGAAGTCAGAGACCTCTCAATGTACCACTTACCAGTATCGCCTTTGAAACCGTGATCCCAATAACGAACCCAAGGCACATCGCCTTCTGCTGGTAGGAATCGAATTACTGCGTAACCGTTTCCTGCTTTATCTACTGTAGGTTTCCAGATGTGGGAAGTATCTTCTTTCTCGAATTTACTACCACCTGCTGATTCTTTTGCTGCCTCAACGAGTGCTGAGATGTCTGTTCGTCTTGATTTAAGTTTGGAAATATCCATTCTTTTTGCCCTTCTATTATTAACTGAAATATGTTTTACTACACACGATTAGGATGTGGTTCCCTAATCGCTTACTACACCCGATTGATTCCTCAACCTTACATACTATTATAAGCATTTGGACTGAGATGTCAAGGGTTTCCTTCATCATATAAAAAAGACTCACCTTTAAAATCCAAAGGCAAGTCTGCAATACTATCTATTTCTTACCATCAGACACGAACGTGTTTATGCTCTGTGCCATATCCCTAATCTCCGAAAAGGTTGGATATGATGTGGGTTCTGGATAATCAGGATTCTGTCCCGCTTCTACTTCAAAGGAGTACTGATTAATTGCACTTTCTCTACCAGCATGGTATTGGTCAGTGAGTATATCCTTTGCTTGGTTGAAAATATCAAACCTAAGTTCGAACGGGGTTTTGTGTGATGTAGACATAAATGTCTCCTTGTGTGTGTGTGATAAACTTGCCCTTGAGTATTCAAAGGCAAGGTGTTCGATAATATATTAGAGATTGAGAGTAGCAGTAGCGACTACGGCATTTTCTGCCCAGTCAAGTCCACCAATATCATTCTTGCTCAAATCGGTTCCAACATAAGCAACTTCTACATCTAACTTTTCTAGCAAAGTTACAGTGCCAGATACTTGGAAGTTGAAATACTTATCATCGCCATTAGCGAAAGTAGCAGTATCTAAGAAAGTTTCACCAACTTGTGCGCCAAGAGTTACAAATCCAACTTTATGATTGTATCCAGCAAAAACATATGTTGCCTTTCCACTTTCACCATAACCATCGTCTGTCCAGTTAACGCCAACTTCAACGCCTTTCCAATCAGCAGCGGCATATACTTCACCGTAGTCATTGTTGTCGTTGCTACCATCATTAGGATAGGTGTAGTAGATGTAACCTACATCAACCGCAACATCGGATACTGAAAATGTGTATCCAGCACTATAGTCAAGTTCAAGAGTTGCTTCATCGTTACCGACAGAATTAAAGTCGATTGAAGAACCCCAAACACCAGCATGAAAACCTGATGTGTGATTAAGGTTGATAGAACCTTGCATTGCAACATCATCGTTAGATTGACTGATACCACGGAAACGATAGTCGGATGTAACGGCAAGAGAACCGTCTAGTGACAGGTCTTCAACGAAAGTATTGGCGATGGCATTGCCAGCGAATAATGAGGCAGCGACTGCTCCACAGATTAAAGTTTTGTTCATAATAATTCCTTATAATATTAAATAATTAAAAATCCAGATTAACTGGGCGTATTTTTACTTATGCCCAGTCTATTCCAAATTTTTGGTTTAATGACGGTGATAATACCGTCAAATTTATTCGTCAATTGGTAACTCATTTGACTTAGGGAAGTAGTTTAGGTTCATAGCTTCCACTTCTAATTTTTCTTTGATAATGACCGAAATATATTTTTTACAGTCTTCAACTTCTATGGAGTGTACCTCACATAAGTGGATGATAGCATCCATATGTGAGAGGTTGCCCTTACGAACTACACCTTCAATAAGTTTAGTGAATTTTGCCTTTGTCATAAACTCCACAGAGTCGAGAGGAAGAGCAGATTCATTCTTCACTAATATCTTCCCCTTCATCGGGTTCTTGTTGACTCATATCCACCACTTCTACACTTTCGGTTTCTGTTTGAGGCGCATTACTTACCCGCACACTTTCCTTTATAGCATCAATCAATTGTGAAACTTCCCCGTAAGGTTTGGCAAGTAGATAATCAACAAGTGCGTTAAATACCGACTCCGGTATTACTGCTACTTTTTCCACACTTCTTTCTTCGTTATTGCTCATTTAAATTACTCCTTTATATTCATTTCTTTTGTCCACTCCATCCCAATATCAGGATAGAAAGTTCCAATGTCTCTTACGACATTTCCGTCTGCATCATATGCAAGTGCTAGACTTACTGTGCCTGTTGTACTCTCCATCAGTTTTCCGTATCGGTGGTCTAACCAGATACCATCCTTGATGTAGATTTTAAGATTTTTAACATACGCTTCAGTGACTTGAAACTCTTGCCTTTGCTTAGACTCTTTAGAATCCTTCTGCGACTTTAGACCAGAGAGAAGCTCTGTGTTGTATTTCAACCACTCTTTAACTTTGACATAACTCACTGGGTGTTCATCAGGAAGAGCAAGCACATCAGGATGCACACTGCTGTTCTTTGCTGGTGCGCGTTTTGACCTTGCCACTGCAAGACGTTCACTCGCTGCTACTCTCTGCTCTGGTGTCATAGGTTTACGCTTTCGCTTTGTCACCTTGACAACATTTGAACCTAGTTCTTCGTGTAAAGCACGTTTCTTAGCATCACGTTTGTTAGCGCGTTTCTGTGCTGGTGTAAGTAGATGTTCCATCTCAAATTTGCTCATTATATTTCTTTTACCAGTCCGTTATACGATTCCATCGTGGACATTTTAAATGTCCTCCAACCAGACTGGTCTACATCCCAAACCAAAATATTGTCCTTTTCTTTAGGATCATTAGGTAAAGAGTGTTTCCGATGTTCTTCAGGTACTGCTCTGCTGACTAGAGTTGCGTTCATTTCTCTTATAGACCCGTCATTCTTTATAAAAGATAAATTTACGACTCCCTTATATAGATGTTTAAATATTGTTTTACGGGTTGGTCTGTGTCCTTCTTTCATTGGCATAACTATTTTCCTTAAACATCGGAGTGTTTCCCCGACTCACTTATACTATTATAAGCATTCGGAATGAAAAGTCAAGTCTTTTTCTTGGGGCAGGAAACCATCACTTTGACGTTTTTAGGAAGGTTTATTTTGCAATTAGGATGACTATGGTAAAGATAAAAGGTTATCTTAGGGAACTCTTTAAAAATTCCATTCCATATCGGTCGCCAGTTATCAAGCAACTTGTAGTTGTTAGAAGGTTCCCTATCGCTTGATAGAACAACGTCTGTATATGAACGCATATTAGTATCAAACAAAGAATCGAAACCATACATATGAATTTCGTCAGGTTGATGCCGAACAGCAGAATAGTGAGCGGCAAGATGACCGCAGTTAAAGTTAGTTGCTGCAAGATTGGGGTCGCCCAAGTCACAGTATGACGGAACGTGTGTGTAAAACTCGCGGATATGGTGTGCATGTTTTATGTAGAATGAAGAGTGTGAGTCCATCCAAATTTTAGGTCTGTTTGCCAGAACCCATTGATACGTATCAAGGTTTACCGAACCCTCTGTAAGTGCTGCCATCATTTTAAAGTCGCCTATACATGCAGCATAAACATTCCTGACTTCAAACGGTGGAAGATTACAAACGATAAGTTTTCCTTCTCTCTCCATGCGGATTGATTGAGGCATAAGTTGTGCGCTATCACCATTACCAAGGATGTGAATTTTTTTCATAAGTTTTTCATCTGCCTTCTAATCTCATCTTTGCCCTTTTCACCTGTCCAATGCATTATTACTGGATTGCTTGGAACGTTATTATCTATATGATCTATTCTAAGGACATTAAACCTATGAGGCGCATCTGCAATCATCATCATCTTACGCATATAGTCACCCCCTATCATAGCATGCATCACTTCTTGGTCTCCACGATGTTCTTTCTTATCAGCGACAGACATCCACTGACGCAAGGTTGGTGGTCTCCCTTCAAAGGCAACGACTCCGGTATTATGCCAGTCACCATTTTCTGGTCTACGCTTACTCCAAGGGTGGTCCTTAACCATTGTCAGTTTATTGTGGACAACGTAGTTGAATATCCCTACAGGGTCTGACATTACTTGGCAGTCTGTGTCCAACCAGCAGACTCTATTAAACTCTTGATGTGCTGCTTCTAACATCGCCTCTATCTTTGAGAACCAACCGTTTGCTTTACAAGTAATAATGCGATGGGCAAAGGATGACACACTTGTAAGCATCTCCTCAGTCATACCAAAGTCGGCAATGATTAGTGGGACTTTGGTATACTTAGAATAGTTATTAATAAACCAAGGCAGTTGCCATTCAGTATTTTTATCACATCCTGTTAAGAAACATTCGCTCATAGTAGTCTGTAACTCTCTCCGTAGTTATGCTTCGCTCCGCAACCTTCCACTCTCTGTATGGTGCTGAAACTATCTCTTGCCTCAACTGGCCATGGATAGTACTCTTCAATGAAGTCAAAGTTTCTATTAGATAAAAATATGTCTGTTGGTTGTGCATACTCTTTTGACTTTGCCAACAGTTTGACAGCAGCATTTGGTTTCACGATGTATGCGTGTGCGCCTGGAAGATACTGCTTTGAGACCAGCGTATTAACACCCAAGGTCTTTGGAGTAATGAACTTGCCGTAACTGGGTGCGCCTAAAGATAGAACTCCCTTGAAGTTTAAAAACTCTGGGAGGAAATCTGTGAAGACTGCATCGTGTTCTAAGACAAGGACATCCTCGTTATTTTTTACAGACCAGTGCCAGAGTCTTTGATGCGACAGGAATGCTGAAAGACAGTTCTCAAAACGAGAATACTTTTCAACAAATCCTTTAGGGTCAATGCCCAGTTCTTTGGCAATAGTGAGCGGGGCGTGTTCCGGTGTAAAGGCAAATGATTTCTCTACCTTCACCCCATATTTCTCACCCGACTTGATACATCGCAATGCACATTTTTCAGACTCAATCATTCCTTCTATTGTTATGACAAATGCTTTCATAGTTTAGTAGTTGTTGATACTCCTGCCT
>Ga0307986_10001688_pt1 | contig 16004 bp, 13 predicted proteins | sample EllFjometageno82_FD_203170 | JGI IMG/M metagenome (GOLD analysis project Ga0307986, IMG submission 203170) | Marine microbial communities from Ellis Fjord, Antarctic Ocean - #82 | ecosystem: Environmental > Aquatic > Marine > Unclassified | place: Southern Ocean | collected 2014-10-09
GCTTCGATGCGGCGCTCGAGTTCGGCTTGTTGTTCGCCGAGCTTTTCGAAGTCGGCCTCAGGGTCGCTCCAACCCGCAAGTACCTCGTCGTATTCGGCGAGTAGGCCGGCGATTTCGCCGACCCCGTCCATGATGTTGCCTTGGACATCCTTCGTGGGATCTAGATGGGGTTCTTGTTCGAGTAGCCCAACGGTGAAACCAGGGCTGAGTCGGGCTTCGCCGGTGAAGTCCGTATCGAGTCCGGCCATGATCTTGAGGAGGGTCGACTTACCGGAGCCATTCGCACCGAGGACACCAATTTTGGCTCCTGGGTAGAAGCTCAGGTAAATACCCTTGAGAATGTCGCGATCGGGGGGGACGAAGCGACCAAGGTCGCGCATTGTGAAGATGAACTCAGCTGCCATGGTGAGTGACTCTAGAGGCGTTCACGGTTGGTGCAATGGCCGATACGGTCATCGGGTGACCAACATTCGAGCTGTCCTCTTTGATATGGGTGGAGTACTTACCACTAGCCCGTTCGACAACTTCGCTGCGTTAGAGCGTCGTAGGGGGTGGCCCGAGAATCTCATCATCAAGATCAATTCGTTGAACCCCGACACCAATGCATGGGCGCGGTTCGAACGCGGGGAACTCGATCAGTCAGGTTTCGTCGCAGTGTTTGACGCCGAAGCGCGTGCCATGGGCCACGAAGTCGACGGGCACGACGTGCTGACGTGCCTTGATGTCGAGGTGCGACCCGCGATGGTTCGTGCGCTCAAGGTGTGTGCGGCCAACTTTAAGACGGCGTTGCTCACCAACAATTTTAAGGCAATCAGAGATAGCGACGAGGTGGATGGGTTTGCCATTGCCGTTGCCGAATTGCACGACACATTCGATTTTGTGGTCGAGTCGGCCAAAACGGGAGTACGTAAACCCGATCCTCGTTTCTATGAAATGGCCTACGAGGCCTTAGATGTCGATCCGACCGAGTGCATCTTTCTCGACGACCTTGGCATGAATCTAAAACCGGCTCGGGCCATGGGCATGACCACGATCAAGGTCACCTCTGAAGCGCAGGCTCTGGTGGACCTCGCCGCGGCAACGGGATTGACCTGGGACTAACTGTGGGAGTTAGCCAACAAGTGGTCTGACCCGCCGATAGTTCGACCAAGGGCGCCTACACCTTTGCCTAGAAAATCGGCCATGATGGGACCATGGGAATTGCCGATTTCGAAGTAGTAGATGCTCGATTCGCAAGCTGTTTTAGTCGAAGTGCCGAACTTGAGAAGCTGTGGACGGGTGCTCGATGGAACGAGGGCCCGGCCTATTTTCCCGCGCTTCGCAGTTTGGTGTGGAGCGACATCCCTAACGATCGTTTGCTGCGGTGGGATGAGACCACGGGTGTAACGGGTGTGCTGCGAGAAGGAGATGATGCTTACGCCAACGGAAATACGGTCGATCGCCAGGGGCGATTGGTGTCGTGTGAGCATGGCAGTCGCAGCGTGGTTCGCACCGAGCACGATGGGTCCCGCACGGTGCTCGCCAGCCACTGGAACGGCAAGCGCCTTAATTCGCCCAACGACTTGGTAGTCAAATCTGACAACTCGGTGTGGTTCACGGACCCGAGCTACGGGATCCAATCGGACTACGAGGGTTTCAAGGCCGATAGCGAGATCGGAACCGAGAGCGTGTATCGGATCGATACCGACGGATCGATCACCATGGTCACCGATGCGTTGCCTCGGCCCAACGGCCTGGCCTTTTCCGCTGATGAATCCATCTTGTACATCGTCGATTCGGCTGGTCCGGCCCACGGTGGCCGCAAGGCAATTCACCGCTTCGACGTAGCTCCCGACAACTCGTTGACGGGCGGCGACCTTCTGGCCGAAAGCACGCAGGGCACATTCGATGGATTTCGCCTGGATACCGCGGGCAATATTTGGACTAGTGCGGGTGATGGCGTGCACTGTCTCGACCCCGATGGCACCCTCTTGGGAAAAATCTATGTACCAGAGGTGGTATCGAACGTGTGCTTTGGCGGGCTCAAACGCAATCGGTTGTTTATTACGGCGACCACGTCGGTTTACTCAATGATGCTCCCCGTCAATGGGGTGGACACGTTCTCGTAATCGCCTTGCGCCAGCGGGGAGTTCAGTAGTCCCATCTTGGAGGCGTCCATACGGTGTGCGGCCACTCGGGTGAGACAGGTTCCGTGTAGTTCGGGCGAAAGTCATGGCGTTGGCCCGCTATTGTGCCGACAATGCGCATCGCTACCTGGAACGTAAATTCTCTGAATGCTCGGATGCCTCGTGTCGAGGAATGGTTGGCGCTTGTCCAACCTGACGTGTTGTGTATGCAAGAGACGAAGATGAAAAACGAGGCCTTCCCAGCTCTGGCTTTTCAGGCTCTTGGCTACGAGTCCTTTCACCATGGTGAGGGTCGGTGGAATGGTGTGGCGATCTTGTCGAAGGTGGGACTCGAGGATCCGGCGATCGATTTTGATGATGGCGGCGAACCCGATCAGGACGCCCGTATCTGTTGGGCCACCTGTGATGGTGTCCGGGTGGCTAGTGCCTACATCCCGAATGGGCGCGAGGTCGACCACGACCATTACCACTACAAGCTCGATTGGTTTGGACGACTACGAAAGCACCTTGATACTGCGTGTGATCCGTCGCAGCAGGTAGCGGTGCTGGGCGACTACAACGTGGCCCCCGAAGATCGTGATGTTTGGGATCTTATGCACTTCGAAGGAGGGACCCATATCACGCCTCGTGAACGCACTGCATTGCAAGAGGTCGTCGATTGGGGACTTGTCGATGTTTTTCGCCAGCGCTTTCCCGACGACGATGGCTTGTACACCTACTACGACTATCAAGCCGGCCGTTTCTACAAACGGCAGGGCATCCGCATCGATCTGATCTTGGCGACGCAGACACTGGCCGATCGCACGGGTCTCGTCATTGTCGACCGTAACGCCCGCAAGGGCGATAAACCGTCTGACCATTGCCCTCTTGTTGCCGAATTTAGTCTGGATTCCTAAGTGGTTCTTGCTGCTTTAACCGAAGGCGTCGAGAGCACTGGCGAACGCCTTACTGCTCTGGGTGAGCACGAACTTCTGGTGTTTTGGGTGCAGTTGTTTGTCTTGGTGAGCTTGGCCCGAGCGTTCGGATTTGGGTTTCGCAAACTGGGGCTTCCGTCGGTAATTGGCGAACTTATGGCGGGACTCGTCCTAGGTCCGTCGGTGTTCGGTCAAGTGTGGCCCAGCGGATTCGATTGGTTCTTGCCGGAGAGCGTCACTCAGTCGGCGGCATTGCTGGCCGTGAGTTGGATCGGCATTTTGTTGCTGCTTGTCGTCACCGGTTTTGAGACCGATCTGAGTTTGATCGCCAAGTTAGGTAAGCCCGTCGCGTGGGTGAGCGCGGGCAGCCTTATTGTGCCGTTTGCTGCCGGTCTGGTGTTGGCCTATCAGCTGCCCGAGTCGATCTTTGTGGGTGACGACACCACCAAGCTGGCGTTTGCGCTGTTTATAGCGACGGCTTTGAGCGTGTCCGCGTTAGCGGTGGTAGCCAAAATTTTGTCCGAGATGGGACTCATGCGCCGCGACTTCGGTCAAATCACTGTCGCGGTGGGCATGGCAAACGATCTCGTTGGCTGGATTATGCTCGGTATTTTCACCGGTATTGCTACGTCGGGCCAGGTCAGTGTCAGCGGGATTGCTGCCACCGTCGGTGGTCTGGCGATGTTCATTGGTTTGGCGCTGACCGTTGGACAACGTGGTGTGGATTGGGCGCTCAAACGGGTTCGTCGCGATGGTCACAACATCAGTGGCGCGTTGTCGGTGTGCATGATTGTGGTCCTGGGCTTTGGTGTTGTGACGCAGTACCTGGGTGTCGAGGCGGTGCTGGGAGCGTTCATTGCGGGCGTGGTACTGGTGCGATCGCGCTTTCAACAAGACGAGGTCATCCATCACATCGAGTCGCTTACCGCGGCACTGTTCGCGCCACTGTTCTTTGCCACGGCAGGTTTGCGGCTTGATCTACGCACGCTCAACGATTCTGAGGCACTGGCGTGGACAGCCGGAATTATCGGCGTAGCGATCGGCGCGAAGTTCGTTGGCGCCTATGGCGGTGCTCGTCTGGCAGGTCGTGGTCACCGGGCCGGTCTGGCTCTTGGTGCGGGTCTTAACGCCCGTGGTGCGCTCGAGGTGGTTATTGGCACGGTGGGCCTGTCGTTGGGAGTCTTTTCGAAGACGGCTTTCACCGTGATTGTGTTGGTGCCGGTCGTTACGTCAATATTTGCTTCCTTGTCGCTGCGGGCGATTGTTCGGGGATTCCATGGCAGTCCCGAAGAGCTCAAACGGTTGGGGCGTGAGGAAGCACTGAGTCGGAATCTGGTTGTGAAGAACTCTCGGATGCTTATTCCTAGTCGAGGTCATCCGGCGTCGATAGCTGCGGCTCAGTTGTTGCACTTTGCCTGGCCCGACGAAGCGGGGGCGACGATCTTGACCGTGAGCGAGGACGATACAGAACTTGATGTCGATGTCGAACCGCTCCGCAATGTTTTGCATGGTCGTGATGTCGAACATCGTCAGGTGAAGAATTCTGATCCCGTATCAGTCATTGTGTCGGAGAGTCATCTTGGCTTTGGGGTGATTGGTATAGGTGCCTCCGATGTCGCGGACGGCCAGATTATTTCGTCGTTCGTTGACGAGGTCTTATCCGAAGCCCCAATTCCGGTTGTTGTAGTGCGCCGTGGTCGCAATCTTGAGCGGCCATTGCCGGGGGCCTTCACGCGTGCTTTAGTGCCCGTGGCCGGCACTCCTGGGTCGCGGGCCGCGCAAGAAGTTGCTTTCAATTTGGGTGCTGGTCTCGGCACAGAAATTGTGGTTACCCACGTGGAGACACGGTCCCATGATGGCGTACATATGCCGCGGCTGTTTCACCGTCGTTCGGGGTCTGATAGTCGCGTATCGGTTGGCGAACAACTACTAACGCAGTCCGCAGAGTTGGCCGCAGAGTTGGGTGTGGAACCGCAACAGGTTGTGCGTCAGCATCGGTCACCCGCTGAAGAGATTGTGCGTATGGCCGCCGAAATCGATGCCGATCTTGTGGTGATGGGGGCCAACCTGCGCAAGCTTGATGGTCGACCATTCTTAGGGCACAATGTCGAGCACGTTCTAGCGAAGTGCGATGCCACGGTGGCCGTGGTCTTGGTTCCCTTCGACCTCTAGCCCCTATTCCTCGCTGTTGGCCGAGGTCATCGAAGGTCTTTCGTGGAGCGAAGAGTTGGGGAACTGTGACAGCGGGCGACATCCTGCTACATCCTGGGCTTTTCAGTTGCAGTCGTAGTTAGATCGACTCCTGCAATATCAGGGATGTCGTTTGATGACGGTGCACAAACGGCGCACGCTCAAACACCAGATTTGTGACATAGCACGCCATCAGCACGTGTATGGTGTGCGCTGATTCTTCGCCAGGTGTGCGGGGTGCTAAAGGGTGAACCATGTTGCTAACGAAGCGCGGTCTGTGTGTGGCAGTTGTTGTGATAGCGGCTTTGTTTGTGGCGTTGGTCGTGCCGACAACGCCAGCGGTGGCTGATACCAACGAAGCTATTACCGGGTTCCAAACCACAGCGTCAATGATCACCTCCGGCGAAGAGCACACGTGCGCGGTAGAAAACGACGGTGACGTCTTCTGCTGGGGCGACAACTACTATGGGCAGCTCGGCAACGCCACCAACAACGACACCTTCGACCCCAACCCGACACCGGCTTTGGTGACGCTTCCTAGTGCGGCCGCGGCCATCACCACCGGCAACTACCACACGTGCGCGGTGCTTACCGACGGCACTGTGTACTGCTGGGGCTACAACCGGTATGGGCAGCTCGGTAACGCCACCAACAACAACAACACCATCGCCAACCCGACACCGGCTTTGGTGACGCTTCCTAGTGCGGCCGCGGCCATCACCGGCGGCCTCAACCACACGTGTGCGGTGCTTACCGACGGCACTGTGTACTGCTGGGGTTGGAACTGGTATGGGCAGCTCGGTAACGCCACCAACAACGGCAACTCCGACCCCAACCCGGCACCGGCTTTGGTGACGCTTCCGAGCGCAGTTACCGACGTCACCGCCGACGGCGCCCACACGTGTGCGGTGCTTGCCGACGGCGACGTGTACTGCTGGGGTCTCAACTACCATGGGCAGCTCGGCAACGCCACCAACAACGGCAACACCAACCCCAACCCGACACCGGCGTTGGTGACGCTTCCTAGTGCGGCCGCGGCCATCACCACCGGCAACTACCACACGTGTGCGGTGCTTACCAACAGCACTGTGTACTGCTGGGGCTACAACAGGGTTGGACAGCTCGGCAACGCCACCAACAGCGGTACGGAGAACGCCAATCCGGCACCGGCTTTGGTGACGCTTGCTAGTGCGGTCGCGGCCATCACCGGCGGCGGCAGCCATACGTGCGCGGTGGTTACCGACGGCGACGTGTACTGCTGGGGCTACAACTACCATGGGCAGCTCGGTAACGCCACCAACAACAACAACAACATCGCCAACCCGGCACCGGCTTTGGTGACGCTTGCTAGTGCGGTCGCGGCCATCACCGGCGGCGGCAGCCATACGTGCGCGGTGGTTACCGACGGCGACGTGTACTGCTGGGGAAAAAACCGGTATGGGCAGCTCGGTAACGACACCAACAGCGACACCAACAACGCCAACCCGGCACCTTTGGCGGCTGCTATTACCGGGATTATGCCGCATGTGCCGTCGGGCAGCACCGACACTTACGCGACCGCCAACCTGGAGGAACTTGAGCCGGGACCCAACGAGATTCGTATTCATGGTTGGTCTTTCGACCCGGACCTCCCCACCAAAGACCTCGTGGTTCATGTTTATGCGTTCTTTGACGGTGTGGGTGACCCGGTTGCGTTAGATACCCCTGTTGTTCGCGCCGCGGATTTTCGCCCTGACATCAACCGCGCGTTCGGTATAGGTGGGGACCACGGCTTCAACCGCACCCTCGCCATCCGCAACGGAAACCACCGCGTATGCGTCTACTCACTATCGGTTGACGGGGCCGGGGCACTAGATGACCTCAACAAACTCATAGGTTGCCGTTACGTCACCGTTACCGATGAGGCGCTACCGCGTGGCGCGTTTGATCAGGTCACCCAAACCGGCACCTCAATGAACGTCAGTGGTTGGGCTTATGACCTCGACCGCGAAAACGACTCGCTTGATATTCAGGTGTATTTGGATGGCGCGTACTTCAAGACGGTTAGCGCCAACACGAGCCGCACCGATGTCAACAAGATCGTCCAAATCAGCGGCGATCACGGCTTCAACTCGACCTTCACCGTTCCCGCCGGTGGTCATCAGGTGTGCTTGTACGCAATAGGTGTCAATCCGTCGGGCGCGGCTGACGGTGAGAACGTGTTACTGACTGTCATCGACCAACCGAATTGCCGCACCACATAAACGCACCGACAGCACTGCCATGCGCCTAGGCGCGTTGAGCTGAGTTTGTGTGGATTGTGCCCCCGGGCAGAATCGAACTGCCGCGCATGGTTGGGGAAACCTTACGTACCTTGCACAGCTTCGCGGGTTGGCGTGCGAGAATAGGTGAGTGAGGATCACCCGTCGTAGCCATTATCACCTCACCCGCCGCCACGAGCACGATCCATGGAAGCGGGTGCGTTGGAGTGCCGCGGTCGTTGCCGCGGTATCGGCCATTGGTGCAACAGGCTATGCAGTGCAGGGACTCAGCTGGTTTGATGCCTTTTACCAAACCGTGATCACCATTACCACCGTTGGCTATGGCGAGATCGGCGGCGACGCAGTCGACCGAAGCTACCGAGTCTGGTCACTGATTTTGGTGCTGGTTGGCACGGGTGCGGCGTTGTACACGGTTTCGGTGGTGGTCGAAGCAGTACTCGAAGACAATATGAACGATCGAATACGGAGACGACGGATGCAGAAGCGAATCGATGGTCTATCTGGTCATGTAATAGTTGCTGGCTGGGGTCGGGTCGGTCATTCCATAGGCGCCTTTGTTCGGCGGATGGGAAGCGAGGTCGTGGTTATTGACAATGATCCAGAGGTGACGAGCGAGGGCTACCTACGCATCCATGGCGAAGCGACAGAGGACGCTGTGTTGGAGAGGGCGGGTATTCAACGAGCCCATTCGCTCATCGCAGCACTGCCTACCGATCCCCAGAACGTGTACGTGACGTTGTCGGCCCGGGCCTTGTGTCCCAACATTTACATTGTGGTTCGCTCGTCCGACAGCACCAGCGACCCTAAATTTTTCCAGGCTGGCGCCAACCGAGTAGTGAACCCATATGAGATCGGCGGTTCGCGTATGGGAGCGGTGGCTATGCAGCCCAACGTGGCCGAATTCTTCGATGAGGTTCTGCACGACGATACGCACGATGTAGCGGTGATTGAGTTGACGGTTACGGCCTCATCGGCGGTCATCGGCAACAGTGCGTGCAAACTCTCGGTTCCCGGCGATGAGCAGGCGCTCGTTGTTGCGGTTCGTAAGGGTGAGCACGGCGCATATTTGCCCAACCCGGATCCGAAGGTCATAGTCGACGAGGGCGATGTGATTATTGCCGTCGGATCAGCTGCACAACTTCGGGCGCTAGGTCGCTACGTAGGCGATGCCATGGCGAAGCACATTCAACTGGGTGCCGACGAAGCCAATTCCGAAGGCTAACTCCACAAGTTCGCCGAATATTTGGCCGATCCCTGCTGATGCTGACCTGCGGTTTCGTCAGTAGATCGCGTCGTTTACCCACTGTTTACCTGCGTTCTATCTAAGGGCTAGGTGGCCTGTTTATTGTCACGGTCGTGAATCCAAACCGTTTGGATTTATCTCACAAGGAGACCTCTTCGTGACACTCGCCAAGGCCCCACTCAAGGCCCTCGCACTACTTCTCACTTTCGCACTGCTTGCTGTCGCGTGCAGTAGCGATTCCGATTCCTCCGAAACCGCTGATGCCCCAGCGAATGCACCAGGCGCTGCCCCCCTCGATGACTTGGAAGGCGAAGTAAACGTCTCTGGTTCCTCGACCGTCGAGCCCGTTTCGGTTCGTACCGCGGAACTCTTCGAAGACATCGCTCCTGGCGTTGTCGTTAACGTTGATGGTCCCGGTACCGGCGACGGCTTCAAGCTGTTTTGTCAAGGTGACACCGACATCTCCGATGCGTCTCGTCAGATCAAACCTTCGGAAGCCGATCTTTGTGCCGAGGCCGGTATCGAATACATCGAACTCGAAGTAGCCATTGACGGCATCACCGTGTTGACCCATCCGGCCAATGACACCATCGACTGCTTGAGCTTCGGTGATCTGTACGCCTTGTTCTCATCTGAATCCGAAGGTTTTTCTAACTGGACCGATGCCCAGTCGCTGGCGATCGAAGCCGGCGGAACAGCCACCTTCCCTGATTCGGACCTGGACATCACCGCCCCCGGTACCGAATCTGGAACCTACGACAGCTTTGGCGAGTTGGTCCTCGAGGGCCTCGCCGAAGAACGGGGCCAAGACGGCTTGTTCCGTCCCGACTACATCTCGGCCGCTGATGACAATGTGATCATTGGCAACACGCAGGGCAGTGAAAGCTCAATCAGCTTTGTTGGTGCGGCTTTTGGTCTCAACGCTGACGGCGTCAAGGTTCTTGAAGTGGACGGCGGCGAAGGCTGCACGGCCGCTAACGCCGGAACCATTGCTTCGGGCGCTTACCCAATCAGCCGGTCGCTGTACATCTATGTAAACGCTGCCCGGGCCGAGGAGAGCGCAGCCATTTCGGCCTACGTCGACTTCTACATGACCGAGGGCCTCGATGTGGCGGTGGCCGAAGTTGGCTACGTATCGCTCACCGACGAAGCCAAAGCTGCCTCCCGCGGCAACTGGGGTTAAGGGTCAACTCGGCCCATCAAAATGCCCACCATCCCACCTCCGAAGCTAGGCGACTTGCGGACGAGCCCCAAGCGGGCCCGCCGTGAGCGCCTAGTGCGCACCGTCTTGTTTGGTGCTGCCCTTGTTTCGGTTCTTATCAGTGCCGCGATTGTCATCTCCTTGGTGACGCAGGCCTGGGAGTTCATTGTCACGGTGGATTGGTCGGCGGTTTGGTCCACCGGTTGGTTCCCCCGTAACAACATCTTCGATATCAAAACCCTCTTGATCTCGTCGCTGATTGTTACAGCAATCGCTATGGCGGTTGCTGCCCCGCTTGGGGTGGGGGCCGCTATCTACTTGTCGGAATACGCCTCGCGTCGTGCTCGGGCCATCCTCAAGCCTGCCCTCGAAGTGCTAGCGGGGATCCCGAGTGTGGTGTTGGGTTTCTTTGCGCTCATGTGGGTGTCGCCTAATGTGGTGCAGAACTTGTTCTCGTCGGCAAATCGAGGGAACTTGATGGCGGCGGGGATAGGCGTTGGGGTGCTGACGATCCCGTTGGTTGCCTCCATTTCCGAGGATGCCATGAAGTCCGTGCCGAACACGTTGCGTGAAGCAGCGACGGGTCTCGGTGCCCGCAAAGTCACCATCTCGATTCGCGTGGTGCTCCCCGCCGCTGTGTCGGGCTTGGCTGCGGCGTTCATCGTTGCGATCTCCCGAGCGTTGGGAGAAACAATGGTCGTGTTCTTGGCGGGCGGTGCGGGCGACACGGCGCTCTATACCCATAACCCCACGGACGGCGGGTTGACGATGACAGCGGCGATGGCGTCGCTGGCGAGCGGCACCGACAACGTAGTGGGCGCCGGGTTGGCGTTCCCCAGCCTGTATTTCGTGGGGCTGGTGCTCTTCATGTTGACCTTTGGGCTAAACATCATTGCCGCTCGCTTTGTGCGTCGCTTCCGGGAGGCCTACTAATGGCTCTTTCTACGCTTTCTTCGGCCGGCAAGGCCGGCAATTCGGTTGATAGTCAGACGTTAAGCGGGACGATGGATTGGCGAGGGATGCTCTTTCGGGTGCTCTTGTTGAGTTCGTTAGTGTTGACGTTGTTGATCATCGTGGTGCTGCTGGTTGATGTGGTCAGCGATGGGTCCGGTGTCTTGACGGGCCGGCTCAGTGATTTCTTGCATGGCACCTTGCGGTCCCGTTCCAGTGACGAAAAGCTTGGGTTGTTTCAGGGTTTGCGTGGTTCGGTTTGGATTGCGATCTTCGTGATTGGGTTGGCCTTTCCGATTGGTATCGGCGCCGCTATCTACCTTGAGGAATACGCCTCGGCTAACCGGCTGACCCACTTCATCGAGCTCAATATTCGTAACCTTGCTGGCGTTCCGTCGGTGGTTTACGGCTTACTGGGCCTGACGCTGTTTCTCAACTTGTTCAAGCGTTTCACGCAGGGTGACACACTGGTGAGTGCTGGAATCACGCTGGCAATCTTGGTGCTTCCCGTGGTAATTATTACTTCGTCTGAGGCCATTCGTGCTGTGCCGAATGCGTTGCGCGAGGGTGGCTACGGCGTGGGTGCTACCCAGTGGGAAGTCATCCGGTTTCACGTGTTGCCCTACGCCGCTCCTGGCATATTGACCGGCACGTTGTTGTCGCTATCTCGGGCCATTGGTGAGGCGGCGCCGCTAATTCTTATTGGTGCGATTACTGGCCGACTGGGTTCGAGCCCGGGCTTGGCCGACGTTGGTGCGCTTCGGGAGAAGTTCACCGCATTGCCCATTGTGATCACGAGTTGGGTGCAGAAATCCAATGGCGCCCAGGACGACGGCGTCGAAGGTATGGGTTTCGCTGCTCATGCTGCGGCCGCCATTGTCGTCCTCCTGGTCTTTGTATTGCTGCTGAATTCGGTGGCGATCTATCTACGAAATCGATTTGAAAAGCAGCGGGGCTAAAGGAAACAACATGACGATGATAAACACACTTATTGATGTCCGCGACGGTGAAGCACTTGTGGCAGCACCGCAGCCCATAGTGCTCGAAGCGTCCGAACTCGACATTCACTACGGCGAACACTGGGCTGTTCGCGACGTCGATATTGCGGTGGAACAGAATCGGATCACGGCGATGATCGGGCCCTCGGGTTGCGGTAAATCGACTGTGCTGCGCTGCTTTAACCGGATGAATGATTTGATCGAAAGCGCTCGGGTGTCGGGCAGCGTGGCCTATCACGGAGTCGATCTGTACGACAAGGCTGTCGATCCGGTTGAGGTTCGGCGGCGTATTGGGATGGTGTTCCAGAAGCCCAACCCGTTCCCCAAGAGCATCTGGGAGAACATTGCCTTTGGCCCCCGCGTGGCCGGTATTGCTCGCAGCAAGGCCGACCTTGATGAAATCGTGGAGCGTTCGTTGCGCAAGGCGGCCCTGTGGGACGAAGTTAAAGACCGATTGGGAAAGTCCGCTATGGGCCTGTCGGGTGGCCAGCAGCAGCGGTTGTGCATTGCACGTGCTATTGCGGTTGATCCCGATGTGTTGTTGATGGACGAACCGTGTTCGGCGCTTGATCCGATTGCTACGGCTCGGATCGAGGATCTGATGCGCGAGATCAAGGAGGACTTCACGATCGTGATCGTGACGCACAATATGCAACAAGCGGCTCGGGTAAGCGATCGGACGGCGTTCTTCTCCGCGGCTGTGGATGAGGCCGCCGGTGTCCGTTACGGACATCTGGTCGAGTTTGCCGAAACCGAAAAGATCTTCTCGAATCCCGAGGACGAACGTACCGAGAACTACATCACTGGCCGCTTCGGCTGATCGGAATCACTATGACTGATGAACTTCGCAAGTCCTTCCACGAGTCGCTCGATGACGTGCGCGACCAAATCGTGCAGATGTCGGCCATGACGGCCGAATCCATTTCGATGGTCACTGAGGTGCTGCTCGATCTCGATTTTGAGCGCGCCCAGCAAATCGTCGATGACGACGACAACATCGACGCCATTTCCGTTGCGGTTGAGGAGCAGTGCTATTCGATGCTGGCCCTGCAACAACCCATGGCCACCGATCTTCGTTCGATCCTCACCACGTTGTGGATCAACAGTGAGGTGGAGCGCTCGGCCGATTTGGTGAGCAATATCGCCAAGGGCGCCCGGCGCATGTACGGCACCAAGTTCTCGCCTCGGTTGCGCACAATCATTGTGCAGATGAGTGTCGAGGCGGCCCGCCTCTGTCGTCTCGCTACCGATGCCTATGTCGACAAAAACGCTGGCTTGGCGGCGGCTCTCGACGATATTGACGATCGTCTAGATGAGTTACAGCACGAATGCGTGGTGGCCATTTTCGAAGCGCATGCCGATGGTGATTTCGACTTGCAATCGGCTATTCAGATGGCGCTCATCACCCGTTACTACGAACGTATTGGCGATCATGCCGTGAATATCGGCGAGCGAGTGCGGTACATGGTCGATGGGTGGATGCCCGAACGGGTGGCGGCCGAGCGGGTGCGCCTGCGCCAAACGACGGCCGATGACGGAAATGACGCGGGCCCCGTTGTTGACGGTGCTGACAGCGGGGATACTTCAGAATGATCGTTCTTGCGATTGTCCTGGGTGTGGTCGCTGGCGGTGCGGTCGCGTACGTCGTGATCTTGCGCCGCGAGCACGCGAAGACACTCACCACGATGGCGGAAACACTCGCAATCCCGGGGTCACTCGATGGTGATCGTTACGCCGGTGACCGGGTGCAGACCAAATTGGTTGAACGCTTGCGAGGCGATGCGAAATCAGTCGACGTTGCCGAGGAACGCAGCAGTCAACTGACCGACGCGGTGAACGCTATGGATCAAGGTGCTGTCGTGGTCGACGCAGCAGCCACGGTGGTGTTTGCTAACCAGTACGCCTCGGCCTTTATCGACGGTCGCCATGGCGATGCATTGGTGCGGGCCAAGCTCAACGAATTGATCAGTATCGCGTTGCAGGGGACCGAAGCCGAAGGCGAAGTGGTGCTGTTTGGGCCGCCTCGCCGCACGCTTGCTCTGACGGCGCGCCCCCTGCTGGTCGAAGATGGGACAGCGGCGACCGGGGCCATTGTGTTGATCGACGACGTCACTGAGGCCCGTCAGGTAGATGCCGTACGCCGTGACTTTGTGGCCAATATTGGACACGAACTCAAAACACCTATTGGGGCCATCAGCTTGTTGGCCGAGACGTTAGAGGGCGAGTCTGATCCGGCAATTGTGGAGCGCTTTGTTACTCGTATTGGTGGCGAAGCTCACCGGTTAAGCGAAGCGGTGGACGACTTGTTGCAGTTCAGTCGCACCGAGCACGACGAACGGGGTCGGCGCAAACAGGTAACGCTCGAGAAAGTGCTCGACAAAGCGGTTGAGCGTCATCGGGTGGCAGCCGAGGGTAAGGACATTTCGCTGGTGGTTGATGCGCCGTCGGGATTGCTGGAGTTCTGGGCCAACCAGAAGCAGTTGGTCTCGGCCCTTTCTAACTTGGTGGATAATGCCATCAAGTACAGCGACGATGGCATTTCTGTCACCGTTCGCAGTTGGTATGACTCCGAACAGGTGTATTTCGAAGTGTCCGACACGGGTGCAGGTATTCCGGCTCGTGACCTCGACCGGATCTTCGAGCGTTTCTACCGAGTCGATGCCGCTCGTGAGCGCACGACCGGTGGTATCGGCCTTGGCCTAGCGATCGTTAACCACGTGGCTCGGAACCACGGTGGCGAGGTTACGGTTACCTCGGTCGAGGGCGAAGGTTCGATCTTTACGCTTTCGATTCCCCTGGATCTAAAGGAAGTGCAGGCCACATCGTGACTAAACCGACCCGAGTGCTAGTCGTGGAGGACGAAGAGTCCTTTGTCGATGCGCTCAAGGTCGGATTGGGGCGCGAAGGCTTCGTGGTAGACGTGGCTCGCACGGGGGTGGAGGCGTTGCAACGATTTGCCGAAGTGACGCCCGATGTAATCTTGCTTGATGTCATGTTGCCGGCCATGTCGGGTATCGACGTGTGTCGTCAGATTCGACTGTCATCTTCGGTGCCGATCATCATGGTGACGGCAAAGGGCGAAGAGATCGATGCGGTAGTTGGGCTCGAAGTTGGCGCCGACGATTACGTCACAAAGCCGTACCGTTTGCGGGAGTTGATTGCCCGGATTCGTACCGTGGTACGTCGTCACGCCAAGATGGCGCCCGACGGCAATGACGAGTCCGACGACGGCGTCGTTGTTGTGGGTGACCTGCGTATCGATAGGGAACGCCACGAGGTGATGGTGGACGGTGCTGTGGTTGTGATGCCCCTAAAAGAGTTCGATCTGCTCACGCTGCTGGCGAGTAATCCTGGTCGGGTGCTCACCCGAGACACTCTTATCGACCGGGTGTGGGGCAGCGATTACGTGGGCGACACCAAGACGCTTGACGTGCACATCAAACGGCTACGTAGCAAGGTCGAAGTCGCCCCGAAGCAGCCGGTACGCATCGTGACGGTGCGGGGCTTGGGCTACAAGTTCGCCAAGGCCGAATAGTCAGTCGACCTCGGCGGTATCGCTTGGGGCGGCGAGACGTGAAACAATGGCCGTCACTAGCTGACAGAGGGGTCCGGCGATGAGTGACACCGCTTATCACAACATCCGAACGACGGCGCCGACGCCTCCATCGGGCTGCCCGGTGAGCCACACGTTCACGCCGCTTGCTAGCGAGTACATGGATGATCCCAATCCGATTCTCAATCTGTTGCGCGACGAGACGCCGATCGTGTGGTCGGAGCCGCTGGGTTTCTTGACGGTTACCAAAATGGCTGATGTCGTCGAGGTGTTCAAGAACCCCGAGATTTACTCGTCCGAAAACGTGCAAGATCCGGTTTGGCCCATTGACCCTGCTGCTGCTGCGATTTTGGCGGCCGACGACTTTAATCCGGTTGCGGTGATGTCTAATCGGCAAGAGCCCGATCACTCTCGCATCCGCCAGTTCACCAAGAACGGTTTCTCCAATCGTCGGGTCCGTACGTTGGAGCCCTACATCCGCCGTCGTAGTCACGAGCTAATCGACGCAATGCTGGCGGGCGATTCGCCGACTGACTTTGTGGCTGCGTTGGCCTACCCGCTGCCGGG
>Ga0307986_10001689_pt1 | contig 15995 bp, 19 predicted proteins | sample EllFjometageno82_FD_203170 | JGI IMG/M metagenome (GOLD analysis project Ga0307986, IMG submission 203170) | Marine microbial communities from Ellis Fjord, Antarctic Ocean - #82 | ecosystem: Environmental > Aquatic > Marine > Unclassified | place: Southern Ocean | collected 2014-10-09
GAAGGTTATACTTTAGTTGAAAAGTATGTATCACCTAAAGAAAAAGAAGATTTAAGAAGCTCAGTACCACAAGAGGACGGGGTTTATGACGACTTCGTAGTAAAGACTAAGAAAACAAAGAAATCTAAGAAGAAAAACCAAGAACTTTAAGAGGGAATATAATGGCTATATACAGAGGTGAAGGTGGTGTAACGGATGTAGAACCAGCTCCAGGAGATACGGAGTTTGCTGGTGGTATAATTGTTGAAGGAGACATTCTCAGTAAAGGTAAGATAACTGCTGAAAAGGGTTTTTATGGCGATGGTAGTAATCTGACTAACGTAGCAGATGCAGTCACTCTAGCTGAACTTGGTATTCCTAATCATGAATTAATAACTGTTACAAGTACAGGTGCAACAACTATACCTAAAGATTTAACAGTTAATGGAGTAACTGTAGGTGAAGGACAAGGTGGTGGATTACTAAATACTATTGTAGGTTCTTTAGCTTTTACATCAGCAAGTGGTGGAGGAAGTAATACTGTTATAGGAAGTAATGCTGGAAAAACAATTACATCTGGAACAGGTAACATTGTTTTAGGGTCAGGAGCAGAGCCTTCTTCTCCATCTGTATTTAATGAAGTAACTATTGGTAGACCTTCTATAACAAGTACAAGATTATTTGGTGAAGTAGAAGCACCTTCATTTAAAGGTGATGGTTCACTATTAACTGGTTTACCTGCACCAGAAAATGTTTATACCAAAGAAGATGTTGACTCTATTGTTGAAGACCTTGATGAGGAAATAGCTCTTAAAGTAGATGAAGCACCTGAAGATGGAAAACAATATGCTAGACAAGATAAAGCTTGGACAGAAGTAGAAGCTTCTGATGACACATATACTAAAGCTGAGATAGATGCACAACAATCAGCTCAAGATGCTGAAATAAATACAAACCACACTGATATTGTCTCATTAGAAACTAAAACTGATAATAACTTAGCTTACATTGGTGATAATACAACTGCTATTACAGCAAATAATGATGATATAGCTAGACAACAAATTGAGATAAACAATCAACAAACAAGTATAGACAAGAACACAAGTGATATTACTACAGAAAGCAATAGAATAACAACTAATTCATCTAACATAGCCAAGAACACTGCTGACATTGCTGGTTTAAGTGGAGCTATTGTCTATAAAGGAAATATTGATGTATCTGCTACAGATGCTCCAGCAGGAGCTGTTGCTGGTGATATGTATGTTAACAACTACAATGCAGAAGAACCAGATAGGTCTTATCCTGTAACAGGTTGGGGTTCAATAACTTCTGTTACTTATGCAGATAGAGTTATTAGAACAGATACAGATTGGGATATTTTACCTAGTAGTGGTGGTGGTTCAGTTCCAGTTGATACATATACAAAAGCTCAGATTGACGAGCAACAAGGTGCTCAAGATACAAACATATCTGCTAACACAACTGCTATTGGTACACTCTCAGGGACAGTGAGTCAAAACTCAGAAGATATAGCAGAACTACAAGATAGCATATTCTTTACTTCAGCTTATTCTGCTGACTATCCATCATCTCCAAATAGAGACCCTGAAGATGGTAATATGTACTTACAGAACTTTGCTATGTTTACATATAGCTATGCAGATGCAACACAAATCTTTGCATCTAAAACAGATGAATCAGGAAACGTAAGACAATTCACTGCTATTAAAGCTGGTGATTCTATTGTGCTTAATGAAGTAAACTCTCCAAACTACGGAAGATATGAACTTACTAGTATTGAAGATGTATCAGATAGTTATGTTGTAATGAATGTTGTACCACAACTAGGACAAGGCACAGTAATTACAGGTGCTAAAGTAGCATTCCAAGCATTCCCTAAACCTGGGTCTGATAGCATATGGACAGTAAATGACTCTAATGGTTATGGAATATATCCAAATAATATTGAGATTGGTGGTGGCATAGATGTTGGTTCAGCCGCAAATGGCAAAGTGTCTAATACTATGTTAGGTAGGAATGCTTCAGGACAAAATACTGCAGCTTCAGCAATTAATAATGTTTCTGTAGGTTACAATGCTTTTGCAAAAATGAGTGGAGCTAAAGATTCTGTTGCTATTGGATGTCAAGCAATGAAAACAATGGTTAGTGGTTCTAACAATACGGCTATAGGCTCTAAAGCTTTAGAGCTTAACCCAGATGGTAAAAGTAATGTGGCAATAGGTGCTTTTGCTGGTTCTACTTTAGTTGGTGGGGATAACAATATACTCATTGGTGATGGTGTTACACCTTCAGCACCCACTGTATCTAACGAAATAACACTAGGAAATAATGATATAACAGTTACTAGGTTAAAAGGTCAAGTACAAACAACACAAGACATGACAGTCAATGGTGTTAATGTAGGTACAGGTGCTTATTATAATGTAGGTAATACTATTGTAGGTAACGGATTATCTATAAACGAGACAGGAATAGACTTAACTGCTATAGGTAGAAATGCTTTATCTACAAATAAAGACGGAAATGCCAATACAGCGATTGGACGTGGTTCATTTGAGTTACTTAATTCAGGAAGTAACAACACTGCTCTTGGGTCTCAAGCTGGAGGCACAATGGCTTCTGGTACTAACAACACACTAATAGGCTATGGTGCAAGTCCATCTGCAGTTAATGATGTAAATAACGAAATTACTCTTGGTAACGCTGATGTAACAACAGTAAGAATGGGTAATGGTGACCTTTTGTATCCAAATTCATCCAATTTATGGAGTGCTGAAAGTGGTGTAATAACTAGTAAGGGTAGTATACTTGTTGATGGTAATTCTAACTTAGGTGCAAATGCAGTTGCAAGTAACTTATTTACTAATAAACTATACCTACAAGAATTTGATGGAGACACTAACTTTAATATTAGTGTTAACGGAGTCACTTCAGATATGGAGTTTGATAATGCGTTTGGTGGCTTTAATTTTAATAAGGATATAGAAGTCAATGGTGTTCCTATGGGTGCAGGTAGTGGAACAAGCTCCAGAAGGATAGCTATAGGTTTAAATGCTCTTGGTTCAGCAAGTGTCGGAGCTGAAACAACCGCAATTGGTTGGGGAGCATTACAGTCTACAACAACAGGAAGTACAAATACTGGTGTTGGTGATAGTGCATTATCTAATCTTACTGAAGGTAGCGAAAACCAAGCATTTGGTAACGCAGCTTTAACAGGAGTTACTACAGGAAGTTACAATACCGCCATAGGTAGAAGTGCAGGTAGTACCTTAAAAACAGGTGCTAATAATACTTGCATAGGAAATAACGCTCAACCTTCTTCAAACAGTGTAAATAACGAAGTTACTATTGGTAATGATGATGTACAAACTACTAGGTTGAAAGGTAATGTAATAGTTGGTGATTCTACTTGGACTGGTGGTACAAATAATGCAGGACTAGCAATCCAAACAACAAGTAGTGATGGTTCACCTTTTGCAATGTATGCTAGAAATTCTGATAATGATTTAATATTTTCTGTTAGGTGTGATGGTGTTACATCATTAACGAAAGTATATCTAGACGAAGCTAAAGTAGATTTAAGAACAGAGCTAAACTTAAAAGATAAACTGATTGATAAACTAACAGAAAGATTAGATGCTTTAGAACTTAAATTTAAGGCATTGAAATAATTATCAACGTAGGAGGGAAGTAGTATGGAAACACTATGGACTATAGCAGCACCTGCATGGCAATGGGTACTTGGAACATTTGTAGCACTATACATCTGGGAAGAGTATTTAGAACATGTTTGGTATAAATTTAAACATTGGGTAACTAACACCCCACATAAAGGATAGGAGAATAAGATGCATGTATTAGCAATAGTAACATTATTAGGAGCTTTTGGATACGGTTTTGAGAACGATTGGAAGATAGCAAAAGGTTATAAATCTTACAATGACTGCAGAGCTGAGAACCCTAAGTTTCATAATACAATGACTCAATGGAAATATGACCCATGTAATTTAGCAGCATACAAGGTCAAGAATTTGGCTGAGTAGTGGAGCCAATAACACTGATATTTCTAGGTGGAATGGTGTCAGGTGTCATCATAGGTGATGCCTTTGACCCAGTAGGATTATCTAAGGATGATGTTGACTTACACAAACAATGTGTAGTAACAACAATAAAAGACAAACAATACAACTTTGAGATTAAAGATTATATAGAGAATGTAAGAGAAACAGAAGTTTGTAACACACAAACGAAAGAGGAAAAGCATCATGCCATATATGACAGATGGAAAGAGAGACTACACAAAAGAACTCGCTTGGGAAAAGAGAAATAAGAAAAAGAGAGTTAAACAAAGAGCATCTCGAAATGCAGCTAGAGCAAAGCTAGGTTTAAAGGTAGGAGATAAGAGACATGCAGCACATAAGAATGACAATGCAATGGATAACAGAAAGAGTAACTTAAGAGCACTATCAGCTAAAAAGAATTTATCTAAAGAAGCTTGTAAAAAAAGGAAAAAACATGGCAAAAAATGCAAATAAAAAGAAAAGCAAAGACAAGAACATGAAAAAGAAGAAAGTACCAATGAGGGGTTATTAGAATGGCTGAAGATAAAAAGTTTAAGCCTCATATGATGTATGATAAAAAAACTGGTAAAGGACAAATGGTATTTACTAAGAAAAAACATTTGGCTATGAAAGCTAAAGGTTGTACACATATTAAACCAAAAAGTAAAAGAGGTAAATAATGACTATTGAACATGCAGGAGAAACTTTTGCTGGACTTAATAAACCTAAGAGGTCTAATAAAGGTGGTAAGTCTCATGCAGTTTTAATTAAAGAGAATGGTAAGAATAGAATTATAAGGTTTGGACAACAAGGAGCTAGTACTGCAGGTAAACCTAAAGCTGGTGAGTCAGCTAAGATGAAAGCTAAACGTAAATCATTTAAAGCTAGACATAGAAAGAACATAGCAAAGGGTAAGACAAGTGCAGCATACTGGGCAGATAAAGTAAAGTGGTAAAGGTAGGCAAAGCAATTTGCAATGAATGCAAAAAAGAAGCTTTCTTTTATAATGGTAAATGGTGGTGTGCAGTATTATCAGACATGGGTAATTTTAATTTAACAGGGACATGTAAAGATGACATTTCTAGAATTAGTAAATAGTGTATTAGTACGACTTAGAGAAGAACGAGTCTCTACTGTGTATGAGAATGAGTACTCTACTCTTATAAGTAATCTTGTTAATGTAGCTAAGGCAGAAGTAGAAAATGCATATAATTGGGAAGCTCTAAGAAGGACTGTTACTTTAATTACAAAAGTAGGTACATTCCATTATGAGCTATTAAATACAACTAGTAACATTAGAACACTAGATGTATATAATTATACAAATAAGAACTGGATGGATTCAAGAACAACAGAATGGTTTGATAGAGCTTATGCAGCAGAAGATGTTGTTACAGGTTCACCTTCTTGCTATTGCTGGAACGGAGTATCTTCTACAGGTAATATGGAAGTAGATTTATATCCTAAGCCTAGTACAGTACAAACACTAAGATTTAATATGACATCTCCTCAACCACCATTGAAACTAGATGCTGACCCAATGTTTGTTCCAGATATGTTAGTAGTAGAGAATGCAGTAGCAAGAGCTATTGAAGAACGTGGTGAAGATGGAGGTAGTTCTAACCAACAACAAAGGTATCAGAATATGTTAGCAGACTTTATATCTATGGAATCTAGTAGGAAACCTATGGAAACTGTTTGGAGATGTGTTTAATGCAAACAGGCAACTTAGAATCAGTTAGTTTATTAGCTCCAGGATTTATGGGTTTAAATACTCAGGACTCTCAAGTTAGTATGTCAAGTGGTTTTGCTACTAGAGCTGATAATGTTGTTATTAATAAAGGTGGTAGATTAACTAGTAGAGATGGACATAAGTTACTTAATGCTTTTAATGAAGAATTAGGTGAAGAAAATTACATTGAGTCTATATGGAGACATGATGAAGCAGATGGACGAAGATTCTATTTAGCTAATGGTAATAATAAAATGTTTTTAGGAAAGGAGACTGTTGCTTTACGAGGGTCTTTTAATAATATAGAAGATATTACACCTGAAGGTGCTGGTATAACTGGAAACAGATGGCAAATGCAAACATTACCAGAAGGTTCTGGTTCTAATGCTAATATATATACAATAGCTACTCAAAAGAGTAATCTAGCATTAGTCTTTGACGTAGATGCATTAGGTGTAGGTAAATGGCAAAGGCTGGATGATGTAGGTACTGGTCCTTTAGGTGTAAGTAACTTTGACCCAGACTGTTGTCTATCTGCTTATGGTAGAATATGGACAGCTAATATAACAGAGAATCCATTCACTATCTTTTATAGTGACTTACTAGAACCAACTAACTTTAGTACAGAGAATGCCGGGATTTTAGATATTAGTTCTGTTGTAGGTAATAATGATACTATAGTAGGATTAGCTCAACATAATAACTTTTTAATTATATTCTGTCAAAATAACATAGTAGTATATAGAGGTGCAGAAAACCCTGATTCAATGGTTTTAGAAGATGTTATTACTGGAGTAGGATGTATCTCTAGGGACTCCATAAAAGCCACTGGTACGGATTTAATCTTTATGTCTAACTCAGGTGTCAGAAGTTTGACTAGAACGATACAAGAGAAGTCTATGCCAATGAGAGAATTAACTCTTAATATTAAAGATGAAGTAACTACAGGTTTATTATATGAGACTGCTCCAGAAAACATAAGAGCTGGTTATTGTGAAGATGGTGCATTTTATATAGTAACATTACCTTTAAATAGAAAGATGATATACATAGACTTAAGAATGCCATTAGAGAATGGTAGTGCTAGATGTAGTACATGGTCTTTAACTAATGGAGATTTGTTTAGTTGCTTCTTTGATGACATAGATGGTTACAATTTAATCATGGGAGTTAAAGGTGGTGTAGCTAAGTATGAAGGAACTACTGATAGAGGAGCTAGCTATGACATTGATTATAGGTCTACTCCTTCTGATTTAGGTGGTGCAGGACAGATTATGGATAAGATTGCTAAGAATGCAGTATTAACTATTGAAGGTGCAAGACAACAGGACTTTGTAATGAGTTATGGTTATGATTATAATCGTAATCCTAGAAAGATAGCAGTAGATAGAGATTTAGGTTCAGGAATATTCACAAGGTATAATGAAGTAGATGCATTATATAATGTAAGTAAGTACTCTTCTGTAGGTATAGGTATTCATAGGATTAGAATTCCGTTAGGTGGAGCTGGAGAATCATTTTACTTTGGTATTAATGCTACTATAAGAGAGGAACTTATGAGTATTCTAAAGATTGATATATTTTTAAAAATAGGGAAGAGAAGCTAATGACTAATTATGTAAAAACAACGAACTTTTTAAGAAAGGATTCATTACCTGATGCCTCGACAGAGAAGATTATTAGAGGGTCTGAATTTGATACAGAGTTTAATAACTTAGTTATTGCTGTAGCCAGTAAAGCTAATCTTATTTCTCCAATCTTAACAGGTATACCAACTGCACCAACGGCTTCTGCTGGGTCTGCTACGACACAATTAGCAACAACGGCTTTTGTAACGAGAGTCACTGGAGCGTTAGGAACTATGTCTAGTGAGGATGCTGATGCAGTAGCTATTACAGGAGGAACTATTGAAGGATTAACTTCGTTATCAGCTACAGATATAGCAGTAAGTGAAGAGATAACTTCATATGTATCATCTACAGAGACACTTAAGTTAGGTGCTAACTGGTCTGCAGTTCAAAGTGGTACAGACTTAGTTTTCTTATATAATACTACTAAATTAATGAAAGTAAGTATTAATGGAGATATAACTACTGCAGGTAATGTAACTGCCTTTGGAGCTATTTAATGAGTCTATCTAATAAACAGTTATTTAGAAAGCACTTTGATGATATAGAAAAACTAGATAAACTATTTTGGGATATGAATTTCTCTATGGCTGAGTCTGGGTTAGTATGTGATATAGAAGATAGAATACAAACACTAGCATTAGATAGTGCTATGAATGAAATAAAGATGCAAAAGAAAAAAAATAATGATAAAAAGGAAACATAAATGGCAACTCCATATTCAGGAACTATAAGTTTTGCAGACCTTCAGAATGAGATAGGAGGAAAAGATACAATTAGTTTAAATGACTATTATCGAGGAAGTTATAATCTTGGTGCAAAGGTTGGTGATGCAGGAGCAGTACCTACTAGTGGACTAATTAAACTTTCTGATTTTTATGCAATACCAAAGAATTTAACTTATTCTCAAGGTTCATCACCTTTAGTAACTAATAATGGAAACCCATCAGGTACTTACTATTTAAATATTTTACCATACTTAATAGGGAAACAAAGAGATAGAATAGACACTTTTAAAATAACTACATTACCTACCGCTGGTTCATTTTGGCCCTGGAACCCTCCTGTTACAGCATCTTTTAGAGTAGGTACATCAGGAAGTACAACATCTCCACGATATGATAAGAGGTCTACTTTTAGAGTAATTGCCTATGATGGAAATAGTACACTTTCTTTAAGAAGTTATTATAGTGGTGGTAGTACTGACTTTAAAACTAGTGGAGCATGGGTTTCTAAAATTGCATATGCATAGAGAGGCAGAGAAGAGGTTTTTAGAAAAGAGTAAGAGTGGATATATAGATAAGACAAACCTGATAGAGAATGAACATGGGTTTATGAGTTGGAAGGTAGATGGAGAACACTTTGTTTGTATTAATGTTTATGGTGATGGACCTTACTGGGATAAATATATGAATGAGTTAGCAAAGCAATTAGGATGTAAAAAGATTTTAGGAAGTACACAACGCAAGAGCTATAAGGCTTATGTTAGGAAGTATAATTTTAAACTAGTAGGATACATTTTCGAAAAAGAGGTGGTATAAATATGAGTTCATTAGTAGGTAAGATAACAGGAGCAGATAAAGCAGGGAAAAGAGCAGCAGAGGCTATGAGAGCTGCTGGAGATAAGGCTCAGTATAAACCCTGGGATGTCTCTGGTTCTTACTTTGGTGATGCTGACTTTGATTTTAATAATAATACAGCAAGTTATAATTTAAGTCCAGAGCTTATGGAGCTTAGAGATGTATTTATGAATAAAGCTTTAAGTGGTCCAGATGCAGGTAATATCAGGGATGCTGAGTATATTCGAGATACAGGTAAGGGTATGTTTACTGATGCCTATAATAGAGATGTATCTAAGACAGCTGGTGAGTACTTTACAGATATGCAAAGTATGATGGCTCCAGGGAGAGCTAAGTCTCAACAAAGTTTAGCTAACAATCTTTTTGCAAGTGGTCGTATGGGAGCAGGTAGTGCTGCATTTGAAGGAGGAGGATACTTAAATCCTGAAAGAATGGAGTATCTAACTGCTATGAATCGAGAAGATAATGCAATGGCATTTGATGCACAAAGTAGGGCTAAACAAGAACAGATGCAAGATATGTCTGCTGGTTTAGGATACTATGGTATGGGTAATCAAATGAGACTTGACCCTTATAATGATATGTATTCATTATTTGGTATGGGTTCTGGTATAGAACAAACTGGACAACAACCATTATTAATGGGACAAGCTTTAGGTAGTGCTGCTCAACCAGGTAATAATGCACAAGCTCAGATGTATGGTATGGGAGCTCAGTCTAGATTAGCTAGTGATTTATCAACTGCAGGTATGTTTACCAAGTTAATAGGTGCTGCTGCAGGTAGTGCTTTTGGTGGAGGTGCTGGTGGAGCAACTCCTAGTGGAGGTGGCGGAGGTGGAATGCCAGGTGGAGGTTATCCCCCTACAAGTACTTCTAGTTACTATACAGGTTAATAAAGGAGAAATAAAATGGCAACAGTAGAAGGATTATTTAATTTTGATGAGAAGTTACTAGCAAGACAAGTAGCTGGACAAAGAGAAGATGCAATGTTTGGTAATACTATGCCTAAAGGTTATGGTGCTATAGGTTCAGGCTGGAATCAAATGTTAAGGGGTGTATTTAATAATGATAACCCTATCTTAAAAGAGAAAGCTATTGCAGAAGAAGCATTACAAATGACACAACAACAGTTAGGTGGTGATATGACTGACCCAGCTAAGATGTATAGTGTTCTTATGAAGAACTTAACTGACTTAGGTGCATCTCCTGACTCTATTACTAAAGTATCACAAAGACAAACAGAAGCAGCTTCATCTCAAGCAACAGCTAGTTTAGCTGCTAGTCAACAAGAGTTTACTAACGTAATGGCTCTTAGTACTTTAGCTGATAAAAAGCAGATGAACCAAGAAGCTATAGATAAAAATACAACTAAGGGTATGGAAGTTCTAGAAAAACAACTTGCTGACCAAATTAAAATTGAGCCTAAATATATGGAGAATCAAGCTTTAAGTGTTTTAAGACCTACTGAAGGATGGAATGATTTTGATGGAGGTTCTTCAGGACAAGCTCTTGAGGTATTAACTAAACAACTTATTAGAGCTAAAGGACCTGATGGTAAACCTTTATTTAATGGTTTATCTGATGCTGTAGAAACAGCTAAAACTGTTCTAGTAGCCTCTGGACCAGAAGCAGGAAACTGGTGGTGGAGTAATGACCAAATAAATACAGATGAGTTATATAAAGTAGCAGCTCAAGAAGTTCAACGAAGGGGAGGTACTTCTGGAGGTACAGGTACATCTACTCAAACTGAACAACAAGAAGCACCTATGGGACCTGCTGGAGCTACATTTGTAGAAACTCTTTCTGATGGTAGACATGTATTTCAATATGAAGATGGTCGTGAGGTAGTTACTAAAGGAACAAATTAGTATGGCTGAATTTGAAGCTTATGTAAGACCTACGGTAGAAACTAAACCTACTCCAGAAGGGTATGAGGCTTTTGTACGCAAAGAAGAAGAGTACGAACCTTTCAATAGATTTGGTAGTGCTGAAACTATTGTTGAAGATACTATTACTGAAGCAGGTAATATGGGTGAAATGATATTAGCTCTTCCTGAAATAGTGGGTGGAGCTGGTGGTACACTTATAGGTGGTACTTTAGATTTCCTTGAAGAACAAGGTAAAGCTAACTATAAAGAAGGTGAGCTTGATAAAAGAATAGATAGTGGTGAAGAGATACCTGTAGATGAATATAAAAAGTTAAGAGCTGAAATAGATGGTGTTACTTGGAAAAACTCTTTTGTAAAACAAAATAAGATAATGAGAGAAGCAGCAGCTGGAGAAGGTGATATTCCAGTTAGTTTAAATTTAGGTACGAACTTAGGTACTGTACTTGAATGGTCATCTAAACAATTAGGTTTAGAAGAAGAATACAAAGAGTTCAAAAAGACCTATGATGACAGAAGTAAGCTGTCAATGACTACTAAGTTTATGACTCTGGTAGGTGAAGGTCTAGAATCAAGTGCAGAAGATATAGAAAAGAGTGGAGGAATTCCTAAAGAAGCTACTATAGCTTTAGCTGAATTAGTTTTACTAAAGACTAACTCACTTGGTAAAGGTGTTAAATCTGTATTAGATAAGACAGGAGCTACTAGTCTTACTAAACGAGCAGGAGATGTTATAGGTCTTAAGACATCTGACTTATCCAGAGACAAATCATTCCTTAATAAAATCAAAGAAGACAAGATAGGGCTTAAAGAAGGTAAAACTGAGGCTGGTCTGAGGGCAGAAGCTTTTGAAAGAAAGATGGAAGCTACTCAGTATGGACCTGTATTAAGACAGAACAAAGGTGAACTACCTGGTGACTATACAGGAGCTATGAAATACTTTCAAGGTCTTAAAGAGAATATTGATGGACTTGAAACAAAGTTAAGAGAAGCTAAGACACAAGAAGAGTTTGAATTAGCTATGGCAAACATAGCAAAACAACAGATGCAAACAGATAAGATAGTCATTAAAGAAGTCTATCAGAATCTACAAGGTAAGTACATTAAAGAAAGAGGTAAGAAAGCTTATGATGAGTTCTTAAAGAAAGCAGAACTTAGACAAGAAGGACAAGATATTAAGTTTGATAAACTACAACAAGAGATTTGGGATAATGTATATGTTCCTATCCGTAAGTTTAATGAACTAGGTACTTCAGAATTAGCTAAGAATAAGAGATTAGAATACAATGATATTACAATAGACCCTAAAGTAGCAGGACCTTTCCAACCTCGTATCTATATGCAGAAAGCTACTTCTTGGTTAGGTAATATTTTAGAGAATGTTACAGGTAGTAGAGTTAGAGGTAAGAATCAACTAGAGGGTGAGGTAGCAGCTTTTGGTGAACAACGTAATGCTGTTGCAGCTACTAGAGAACAAGAGTATTTTGTAGTAGATAGACCTGTTCCTAAGAAGTTATTTGAAATGTTGAATAACTGGAAGAAAGGTAAAGATATTATAAGAGACTCTAAAGTAAAAGCAACTAGACGTGATGGTAGTTTGATTATAGATAAGTCTACTGGTGAAGTGATGCTGAAGAATAGAGGTATCTTTCAAGAGTTTAGTAGATTCCTTTGGTTAGCTAATCAATTAAATGTATTCCCAGGTAAGAAACCTCAAATATATGGTATGATGAAATCCTTTGCTGGTAAGAATACTTCTATGGTAAAAGCATTAAGTCAACTTGAGAGAGCAAAAAAAGATTTAGTTAAGTACAATGAAAAGTATCAAGGTAGAGTTGAAACTCCAGCTATGAAGAGAGAGTATGAATCCATAAAAAGAAAGCAAACTAGTGCTGAACGTAGGCTTAGTAATGTTGAATACTACAGAAAGAATAAGCAGAAGTTTGAAAAGAAGATTGATGAAATCATGGGTATCATTGACAAAGGTATTAAGAGAGAAGTAATCTCTATTGACCAGCTTAAGAAGGGTGATGGTTATGTTGTAAATAGATTTATTAAGAATAAGAAAGGTGAGAATGTTCGTGTAACTGATAGAGTCCTTACTTTAGCTAGAAATAAAAGAGATACTAGAGCACCTGGACAGTCATTAAGTACTAGGTCTCAAAGAGCTCAAGTTAAGAATGCTACTAGAAGAGAGATTGCAGAAACAGTAGATAACACTAAAGTACAATTGCGAGACCCATTCTTAATTGAATTACTTAAGTCTGGTGAGGTTGCTCAAGCATTAAGAGACATGAGTATTGAAAGAAGTTTACAACAAAGTCCTTATATGAAAGAACGCTCTAAGTCTGACCCATTAGCTGAAGACCCTATAGCTGTGCCTAAAGACTATATAGGTAGAGAAGTTAAAGGACAAAAGGAACAATCTATTGAAACAACAAGACCAGGTGTAGACTTTGCTAAAGAGGGTTTCCCTGAACTAGAGGGTATGAGAACAGATAAAGTAACTGCAGAGGTACTTGAAGATGTCTTCATGAGAAGAGAACCTAACATAATTAACCATGTATCTAATGCTATGATTAGGAACATGTTGCTTAACCCATTACCTCACATACACAATGAGCTTATTCACTTGGTAGGTACTGCAGGTCTTAGTGCATTTGTTACTGCTAAAGGTAGAAAAGAATTATCACAAGCTATGAAACAAGGATGGGATGATGTTGTTAATGTATCTGAGTTTTATGTAAAAGCTAGACAAGAGGGTGCTCCTATCATGTCTACTAATGTAGTTACTGAAAACTACTATAAACCGATGTTAAGAATGGCTCAAGATAAGGTAGGCTTTAGTAAGAATGGTGCTTTGGTTAAAGAGATTGCTAAAGTAACAGGTACTAAAGTAGCAGAAGTATATGGAGGTATTGGTGATAAGGTATCTAGACAAGGTATGTGGATGTCACGAGACATCATGTATATGGCTCTTCTTAGAATGAAGATGAATAAACATCCTGAACTAGGTATGTCAGGTGCTATTAAGTTAGTAGATGCTCACATGCCTACATATAGGATGCCTCCTAGAGTTGGAGAGAAAGTATTAGGTGCTAAGATGAGTAGAATGTTATCTAAACATATACTATCTCAACCTACTATAGCTATTTTTGCTAGGTATAAACATGGTTTTGTTAAGTCAGGATTAAATACTATTAGAGATATGGCAGTTGGTATTGACCCTATGCTTAGAAAGATGGGTAAACCAGGTGAGTCTCTTGCAGACTTTATTGATGCTGAAGGAGCTGCATTAGGTAGAACTAAAGAAGCTCAACTTAGAGAAGGATTAGAATCAGGTGCTGCATTAGCTATTATGTCTACACTTATCTATCCAATGATTGACATGATGTTATCTGAAACATTAGGTGGTGATAGTGAAGCTCATATTAGACGAGGTGGTATACTTCATTTACTTGATACTATACAAGCAGTAGGTTCAGGTAAAAAAGATAACTATGCATTATTCTCTAACTTGTTTACATTGAATCCTGTGCTGCAGGTTGCAGCTGAATTAGGTATGAACTCAACATTCTATAATGGTAAACAAATATATGATGTAAGAGACCCATTTGGTCAGTCAGTAGTTAATGTATTAAATAACTTGTCTACTAGAATACCTATGGTATCTATGATAGGTAATGCTCAAGATGATATGGAAAACTTTGACCCAGTTAAATATGCATTTAGAAATATTGATGTTAGTCTTAAAACTAGACAACAGATACTACGGACAGTAAAACAACAACAAAGACAACAGACTGCTGCAGATAATAGAGCTAGAGAACGACTAAGAGAAGAATTGGCTGAAGAGCGAGCCAACTAGAAGATTATCTAAAGGTAACTGTAAGTGAGGTATTAAAACTATCTAAAACCTCACCACAGCTCTTAAAATACCCTCTATGAAGATTGTCTACCAAACCAGGCTATTTGTATCCTTAATATCACTATATCTATAAGACAATAGTGAATTAGGTGTTCTTCCCTGGTTGCTTCGGTAAATTCTATACCAATCCCCATTCCCATGAGTGGACTAAATGTAATAGACATAATTAAATATTCCTAATAAATAAATACCCAATGCTATAACATTCAAAGCAATGAGTGATGTTTCGTTCCATACAAAAGATACAACTATCCAGCCTAGTGTGGCTGGGATAGCTATATATAAGTTTAGAGGGTAGATATTAAATGCAGTTAATAACATACTACAGATAACACCTATTGTAGATAACCACTTAACTAATTTCACAAGAAGGTCCTTCGAACTTAAACCATTCTCCTCTATGATGTCTGTGTGCAAATACATCATGCCACATCTGTTCATCTGAACCTTCACCTATACCTTTATAAAGTAACTCTAGAGGGTTAGGGTTAGAGGATTGTAAGTCTTTAAGTCGTCTGTCTATGTCTCCTGTTACACCAATCTTAACATAGTCTCCTTGTCTAATAAAGTATAGGTCATCTTGACCTTTTCTATTATACAAACCTTTACGACCATTCTCTTTACCACTACATACTTTACATTGAGTAGACTTACCATGCTTTAATCTAGATGCAGTAACCTTACCTTCAGTACCACATTCACATTTAGTATTAAAGACATAGTTACCAGAGTTAGGTACTTGGTGAGAATAAGAGGTAACAGTCCACTTACCGTAGACTGAACCTATTAAATCTTTAAATCGATTATGTTTCATTATATTTCACAGCCTCCTGCTGCTGAACATGCTAAAGTCTGACTACCTTCTGTATTATCTTCTTCTTCTTTGAATGATAACCAATCAACATCTCTAGGTGTTTTCTTAAGAAGGTCTTGATACTCTTCCTTAGTACACTCTTGGTATGGTGCTTGAACATATGAATGGTCTGAATGAGGTAAGAAAGATATACCACTTATCTCATCAAAGTATTTCCATACCCATGCACCTACTGCCATCCATTCACTATCCTTAACACTGATAGTTACTGATGGTTTATGGTTACACCAATGTCTTTGATAGACTAACCAATTCTCTAACTGTTCAATAGCATTCTTATCATCCCTGGTAATAGCACCT
>Ga0307986_10001690_pt1 | contig 15992 bp, 17 predicted proteins | sample EllFjometageno82_FD_203170 | JGI IMG/M metagenome (GOLD analysis project Ga0307986, IMG submission 203170) | Marine microbial communities from Ellis Fjord, Antarctic Ocean - #82 | ecosystem: Environmental > Aquatic > Marine > Unclassified | place: Southern Ocean | collected 2014-10-09
CTGATCTAGTGTCAATAACGGTTTAGGAAATATTTGGAATAATTTTGCTGATATTTTTGCAGCAAAAAGAGGGAGTGGGATTAAAATTCTACTCTTGGCAATAAGCTTAAGGAGTATTTTTAAAATTTCTTTTAATGAAATTATTTCCGGTCCAACACATTCTATTATTTTAGAGTATGTGTTTTTTGAAATAACATAAGAAATGATATCTGTTAAATCTGAACAATGGATTGGAGTGAATTTTGTATCACCATTGTAATAAAGGGGAAATAATGGAAGCCTGCTTAATAAAGTCATAAAATTAGTAGTGAAATTATCATCTACAGAATAAACTACCGATGGTCTCAATATTGTAGCTAGAGGAAAATTTTTTTGAATATTAAATTCACCTTCTAATTTACTTTTTGCATAATCTGAATCTATTGCAGCATTAATCCCTAGTGCAGACAAATGAATAAACTGTTTTACTTTGTATTCTTTACAAAGTTTAGCCAATATAGATGGAAAAATAGAATGTATATTTTTAAAAGTGCTACCTTTCCCAGTTTCGTACAAGATACCAATCAGATTGATACAGATATCAGTTTTAGTAAAAAGTTTTCTAATTTTAGCTTCATCAAAAATATTACACTCCACCACATCAATGTAGCCTGCATTAGCTTGTGTTTTTATTACGTAGCCTTTTTGATGGAGGTTTCTAGTCACTACGGTAACTTTATAATTATTTTTGGTAAGCTTTCTAAGCAAATGACGACCTATTTGACCACTGCCTCCAAAAATTAGACAATTTTTTGCTTTCATATATATATATTTAAAAATGAATATTGATATTAAACTTCACAAAGATGATCTACCAGAAGATTTGGACTTAGGCAATATTATAGCTGTTGATGGAGAGTTCATGGGTCTTAATGTAAAGCGTGATCCCTTGTGTCTTATTCAAATATCAAGTGGAAAATCAGATGCTCATATCATTCAGCTAGATAGATCAACTTACAATGCACCAAATTTAAATAAACTTCTTGCAGATGAAAAGATAACAAAAATATTTCATTATGGTAGAGCTGATATGGCACATATTCAACACTATCTTAAGATAGAAACAAAAAATATCCTAGACACAAAAATTGCTTCTAAGTTAGCAAGGTCCTACTCTGATAGTCATTCACTTAAAACTTTAATAAAAGAATTTATCAATATAGATGTAAGCAAACAATTTCAGAGTTCAGACTTTGGTGGAAAACTGTCGCCTGCACAACAAAAATATTGTGCTAATGATGTTGTTTATTTACACAAAATACATGAAGAGTTAAATAATATACTCATAAGAGAGGGGAGAGTTGATCTTTACACAGATTGCCTAAAATTTCTTAAAACCAGAGTTGATCTTGATCTAGCCTTATTTAAAGACGATATATGGGCTCATTAAATGAAAAAAACAGATTATAAAAAAATTGCAAAAAACGTAATTGATTTAGAAATAAAAGCCTTAACACGATTAAAAAATTCTATAAGTAACTCGTTTAGTGAGGCTGTTGAAGCAATAGCAAAATGTCAATCAAAAGTAATCTTATGTGGAGTTGGAAAAAGTGGTCTTATAGCTGCCAAGATTTCTGCTACTCTATCTTCTGTTGGAACAGCATCATTTTCTCTTTCAGCTAATGACTGTTCTCATGGAGATCTTGGAAGTATTTCAAAAAAAGATATTTTAATACTAATAAGCTATTCTGGTTCAACAGAGGAATTAAAAAATATAATCAAGTATGCCAATAGAAATAAAATTTTACTGGTTGGTATAATGTCCAAAAAAAATTCAATTTTATATAAAGCCTCTGACATCAAACTATTAATCCCTGAAGTAACAGAAGCTGGCCTTGGAATTGTGCCAACTTCAAGTACTATTAGCCAGTTAAGTATTGGAGACGCCCTAGCCATAGCTACATTAAATAAAAAAAATATTAGTAAAAAGGATTTTAAAAATTATCATCCATCAGGTAATCTTGGAGCAAAACTAAGAACTGTCGATGAGCTAATGATTATAGGTAATAAAATTCCATTTGTTAATGAAGGAGTCAAAATGAAAAAAGCCTTTCAAATTATTTCAAGTAAAGAACTTGGAATTTTAGTGGTTCAAGATAATAAAAAAAATACAACAGGCGTCATCACTGATGGTCAAATAAGAAGATTCAATAGGATAAATAATAACTTGCAAGATTTGACTGTTAAAAAAGTGATGACCATAAATCCAATTAGTATTGATAAAGATACGCTTGCAGAAAAAGCTTTGGCTATTATGAATTCAAAAAAAATTACCTCCTTATGTGTTCATAGTCGAAAGAATAAAAAAAAGACTATTGGCATATTGCACATACACACCATATTGCAGTCAAATATTCAATAAATGAATAAAAAAACAATAATTCAAATTACTCTTTTTTTAATTTTATCATTTATAGTGCTTTTTTTTTATTATAAATATTTTTTTTTAAAAAAAGAAAATATAAATTTAATAAAATTAAACCAGAATATTGAAGTTATCAAAACTGAAAATAATTTAATAAAAAATCTTGAATATTTATCAACAGATAAAAATGGTAATAAATATTTAATTACTGCTGAATATGGAGAAATTAGTAACACTAATAATAATATTATTTTAATGAAGAATGTTAATTCTCAAATAGATTTTATTAAAAGAGAAACAGTTTATCTATCCTCAGATTTTGCTAAATATAATGTCTTGAGCCTTGAAACAAATTTTAATAAAAATGTAATTTTGGAGTATACAGAACATAAAATCAACTCAGAAAATATAGACTTATCTTTCAAGGAAAATTTTGCTTGGGTCTATAATAATATCGTCTATAAAGGTCCTACTAATCAATTTTTTGCGGATAGACTAGAGATTGATTTACTAACAAAAAATTCTAAAGTATTTATGTATGATAATAAAAAAATTAGAGTTATTGGAGAATAAATATGGCAGTAATAAAAAAATTTAGAATTAAATCCTTTAAAAAAAATAAGCCCTTAATTAAATTAGAAAAAATATCTTTATCGTTTGGCAAAAGACAGATTTTGGAAAATATTAGCTTTGATATCAATAGAGGTGAAATTTTGGGTATGCTTGGTCCAAATGGAGTTGGTAAGTCAACAATTTTTAATTTGATCACAGGTCTAATCAAACCAAACTATGGATCAATAATTATTGAAGGTGAAAATGTTCTAAACTACCCAATATCAGAAAGAACAACAAAATTTAAAATAGGTTACGTCCCTCAGTATGGTGGATATTTTCATGACTTAACTTTAATGGAGAATCTAAAGGCTGTAAGTGAAATTTTAATTAAAAGTAAAAATGACAGAAATTTTAAGATTGAAGAGCTTGTTTCTAAATTTGAACTTGACCCTATATTGAATGTGCAAGCAAAATTTTTATCTGGTGGACAAAAAAAAAAATTGGTGATTGCATTGGCACTAATGGGAGATCCTAAAGTTTTACTACTAGATGAGTGTTTTGCAGCCCTAGATGTACTAACAATTAAGATGCTACAAGAATTAATTGTTAATCTACAATCTGAAAAAAACATTAGTATTTGTATTTGTGATCACCAAGCAAGAGACCTTCTATCTTGCGTAGATGTTGCAATAATTTTATCAAATTGCAAAATCATTTCAAAAGGAACTCCGTCTGAATTGATTAATGATACCAAAGCAAAAAAAGCTTACTTTGGGGACTCTTTTAAATTCAATTAATAGATGTCTGGTACCCTACTCATTAAAAATAAAATAAAAAAATTTAATAAAAAAATTAATGTTACTGGTGATAAAAGCTTAAGTATTAGGTGGGTGCTACTAGCATCTCAAGCAACTGGAAATTCCAAAGCTTACAATCTCTTAATGTCCGAAGATGTGCTTGCTGCAATCGATTCTATAAAAAAATTAGGAATAAAAGTTATTATATATAAAAATTACTGTAAAATTTTTGGAAATGGAATTAATGGCTTCAGCTTCAAAAAAAACTTATTAATAAATGCAAGAAATTCGGGAACACTTGGACGACTAATATTGGGTTTATTAATTAAGTCACCTTATAAAATAAAGTTAGTTGGAGATAAAAGTTTATCTAAAAGAGATTTTTCAAGAGTAACAAAACCTTTAAATAAATTTGGGGCTAAATTTTACTATAAAAAAAAAAATAAATTACCTCTATCAATCTTGGGTTCTGAATCAGTGACTGGTATTAATTATTTAGAAAACAAAGGTTCTGCTCAATGTAAAAGTAGTGTTATGTTCGCTGCTTTAAATTCTTCAGGAGTAACATCAATAAAAGCAAAAAAATCAAGGAACCATACAGAATTACTTTTTAAATATTTAAAGATAAACATCAAAGTTAAAAAAAATAAAAAATATGATTTTATAGATATTAAACAACCTAAAAAAATTCCAGCATTTAATTATCAAATTCCTGGTGATATAAGCTCAAGTGCTTTTTTCATTGCATTAACAACTTTGGCTGATAATTCAAAATTATTAATCAAAAATGTAAATATTAATCCTTCAAGAATAGGTGTTATTACAATTCTAAAAAAGATGGGTGCCAAGATATTACTAAAAAATCAAAAAAATTATCGGGGTGAACAAATTGCAGATATTTTTATCAAAAGCTCTAAAAATCTTAAGGCTATAAACTGTTCTTCAAAATTAAATAGTAGCGCTATAGATGAGTTTTTAATTATTTTTTTAATAGCTGCAAGAGCAAAGGGGATTTCCTACTTCAAGGATATTGCTGAACTTAATCAAAAAGAAAGTCCAAGATTAGATTTAGGTTCTAAAATTTTAAACATGATGGGTGTTAGAACAAAATTAACTAAAGACTCAATTAAAATATATGGACAGCCAAATTTAGAAATAAAAAAATTAATAAAAATTAAAAATTATTTAAAAGATCACAGAATTTTTATGATGAGCACAATTGCTGCTTTAACATGTGGAGGAAGATGGAAAATTTCTGATAAAGACTCTATTAACACTTCTTTTCCAACCTTTCTTAAAATAATAAAAAAATTAAGTTATAAATAATTATGAAACTAGCTAGTAAAATTAAAGTAGCAATAGATTCTCCTGCAGCAGCAGGTGCTGGCACTCAAGCTAAGCTGATCTCTAAATATTTTAATTTATTTTATTTGGATACAGGTAAAATTTATAGATTAATTGCAAATATTAAACTTACACAACCTAGAAAATTTAGTCATTCCTTAATAAAAAATAAGATGAGCAAGCTCAACTTAAGGAGTCTTAATAATAAAAAGTTACTGTCTGATAAAGTTGGTACAATGGCTTCGGTAATAGCAAAAGATAAAAAAATTAGAAAACTTGTTCATTCATTTCAGATTAAAAGTGCTTATCATCCTCCAAAAAAATATAACGGCTCTTGTTTAGATGGGCGAGATATAACTTATAAAATAATTCCTGATGCTGATTTTAAATTTTTTATAACTGCTAATGTTAAAACTAGAGCTATAAGGAGGTATAAGGAGTTAAAACGATTAAATGACAAAATATCCTTAAACGATGTCCTAAAAAGCATTAAAAAACGTGATAAAAATGATTATAATAGAAAAATTTCACCTCTCATGAGAACTGAAGATTCGATCTTGATTAATACATCAAATTTAACTAAAAGATCATGTTTTTTAAAAATTAAACAAATTATGAATAGGAAACTAAAAGCTTAATGGAAATTTATAACGATCTTTCAAGCCCAGCCTCTAAAGAATTTGAACAACTACTAAATTCACAGTTTACAAGAACAGCTAACCTTGAAGAAGGAAAAATCATTACAGGTGTTGTAAATAAAGTAACTGACAACTTTGTTTTTTTAGAAGTGCCTGGCTTAAAATCTGAGCCCATTCTAGATATCAATGAATTAAAAAGCATGGGTATGCTTGATAAAGCAAAAATAGGTGAAAAAATTTCTGTGCTTCTTGAAAGACTAGAAGACAAAAAAGGTGAAGTATTAGTATCCGCTTCTAAGGCTCAAAAAATTCAAGGATGGGATAAATTAGTCGAAGCCTATGAAAAAAATGAACCTATTATGGGTAAAATTACAGGTCGTGTAAAAGGTGGGTGCATCGTAGAACATATCGAAACGGGCTCATTAATGTTTTTGCCAGGGTCTCAAATTTCTGACAAACCGTTGAAAGATATAAGTCACCTAATGAATGAGCCTCAAAAATTTGCTCTTATTAAATTAGATAAAGTTAGGGGAAATGCTTGTGTTTCTAGAAGAGAGATTATTTCATCATTTAAAAAAGAGGACAAAATTAAAATCGTAGAAAAATTTAAAGTTGGAGATATTATTAAGGGAGCTGAAGTTAAGGGATACAGTTCGTTTGGTTGTTTCTTCAGTGCTAATGGTGAGCTTGATGTCTTGGTACATTTACAAGAAATATCTTATTCAAGAGTTAATCACCCTGATGAAGTTTTCACAATTGGTGAAAAGCATGATCTTTTAGTTATTTCGGTGGATAAAGAAAAATTACAGGTTGGTTGCTCTGTTAAGCAACTTTCTCCAGACCCTTTTGAAAATATTTCAAACTATGAGTTGAATAAGATTTATAAAGTTAAAGTAGTAAAATTAATGGATTTTGGTGCTTTCTGTGAACTTGAAAAAGGATTATCAACTTTACTACACTCAAGTGAATTAAGTTGGACTAAGAAAAATATCTCATCTAAAAAAATGTTTTCGGTAGGTGATGAAATTAATTGTGTAATTACTGAAATTGACAAAGAAAAAAGAAGAGTTGCAATTTCTCACCGTCTAACAACAGAAAACCCGTTTGAAACTTTTGAAAAAAAATATCCAATTGGATCTGAAGTAGAGGGAGAAGTTGTTAGTAAAAACGAATACTCTCTCTTTTTAAAAATTGAAGACCTAGATATTGATGCATTTTTACATTGTAATGACCTTACTTACCTTACTAATGCTGAAGAAGAGTTGGCTAAATATAAAATTGGAGACAAATTTAAAATTAAAGTTCTAGAGGTTAAAGCAGAAGAGCAAAAAGTAAGAGTTGGGTTACGTCAAACTCAACCAGATCCATTTGATTGGTTTAAAGATAAAAAAGTTAATGAAGCAGTTACTGTTAAAATTATCTCAACTGATAACAAGGGTTTAGTTGTTAGACCTGAAGGTTGTGAAATGGACTTTATTATTAAAAAATCTGCGATTGCCATTAATGCAGCTGATGCTAGACCTACAAGGTTTACTGGTGGAGAAAGAATTGACTGTGCAATAGCTGAATTAGATCTAAATAAACGAAAAGCTACACTGAGTATTAAATTATTAGAAGAAATAAATAAAAAAGAAGCCTTGGATAAATACGGTTCTGAGGGATCTGGAAAAAACTTACCGTTCTCCTCTTTATCAGAAGACCTAGAAAATAAGAAAAAAAAAGACGAATAAAAATTGGCAATTGTTAAATCAAAAATTCTAAAACAATTAGCAAACAGTTATCCAAATTTTTTAAAAAAAGATCTTGAGAAATTTACCAATATTGTATTAGTTGAAATAAAACAAGCACTCAAACGTGGAGATCGTGTAGAGTTAAGAGGTTTTGGTATTTTTTCAACCAACACTCAGAAAGCAAGAATATCTCGAAATCCTAAAACTGGTGAAAAGGTGAATACTCCAGAGAAAAAAGTTATTCACTTTAAAATGGCAAAAGAAATGTTTAAAAAATTAAACAATGATGCATAAAAATATCTTTGTAGCCTGTGATGTTTCAAGCCAAGAGGAAATATTAAATTTACTGGAATTAATTCATGAAGATATTTCAGGAATTAAAATTGGTTTACAATATATAACTCAAAGAAGTCCTCAGGAAATAAGAGAACTTTCAAAATTTAAAAAACCTATTTTTTATGATGGAAAATTTTTTGATATAAAAAATACTTTGGTAGAATCAATAAAATCACTTAAAAATTTAAATGTAGATTATGCTACAGTTCATCTACTCAATGGTTTGGGTGCTCTTAAGATGGCTAACAAAGTAGCAGAAGCCATTAATCTAAAATTATTAGGAGTTTCAGTTTTAACAAGCTTTAGTGATGAGGATCTAGAAAGCCTGGGATTTAAAGATAATGTCGAAGCTCAAGTAGAAAGGCTAATTAAAATTGCAAAAGATGCGGGCTTGTATGGTGTTATCTGCAGTCCATTAGAGGTTAGAATGATTAAGGAAATTGCCCCAAAACTTAAATGCTTTACACCCGGTATTAGAATGGGAGACGCTAAAAATGATCAAAAAAGAACTATGAGTGCTAATGAGGCAATTAACGAAGGCAGTGATTGTTTAATAATTGGTCGACCCATCACTAAAGGTGATCCAAAAAAAAATATAAAACATTTACTTTCATCCATAGAGTAGATGAAAATAAAAATTTGCGGAATATCTGATTCCAAAACTTTAAAATTTATAACTACACACCCTCATCCTCCAAAATATATTGGTTTTATTGTTAATTACTCAAAATCAAAAAGGTTTGTTAAACTTGATAAACTTAAAGATCTTTTAAAAATTGATAAAAAAAGTTCTATGTATGTTGCTGTACTTGTTAATCCTAATGAAGATATTTTGGAAAAAATAAAATATTTACCTTTTGATTATTATCAAATTTATGACTGCACTGCAAATGAGATAAAATTTATTAAACAAAAATATCAGAAAAAAATTATTGTAGCTATTACTGTAAAAAATAAAAATGATGTTATAAAATTTATGGAATACAATGAGCATGCTGATATAGTATTGTTTGATAGTAAGGGTTATGAAAAAAGTTTATCTTTTGATCATCAATTAATCAAAAACCTTAAAATGGATAAAGAATTAATGTTAGCTGGGAATATCAATATAAAAGATAACCTTCAAAACTATAAAGAATTAGCAGACATTTTAGATATTTCTGGAGGTCTAGAAACATCTGGATTAAAAGATATTTCAAAAATTAATATTTTTTTAAAAAAAGTTAAACAAATTAATGATGAAGCTTAAAAAAAAAGTCCCCTTAATTGATCAACACAATAAAAGTGGATTTTGGGGTGGTAAATTTGGTGGAAATTTTATTCCTGAAACTCTAAAAAAACCTATTGAAGATTTAACAATTCTTTTTGAAAAACTAAGACATAATAAAAAATTCTTAAAACAAAGAGATTTTTACTTTAAGAACTATATTGGCTCTCCTACTTCACTTGTAAAACTTCAAAACTTGTCTAACTACCTAGATGGAGCTCAAATATATGCTAAAATGGTGTCTGAGGCTAACGGAGGAGCACACAAAATATACAATGCTACAGTTCATTGTCTTATAGCTAAAAAGGCAGGTAAAAATTATGTTGTGGGAGACACAGGAGCGGGTTATGCGGGAAAGATGCTGAGCATGGCTGCTAAAAAATTTGGCCTTAAATGTAAAATATTCATGGGCGCAAAAGACATAAAGAGACAAATGCCTAATGTTGATGCAATGAAAAAAAATGGAGCTGAGGTTGTTCCAGTTTATTCAGGAAGTCAGACTCTTGTTGATGCTGTTAGTGAATGCATGAGATACTGGGTTTCAAACTGTGATAATACTCATATGTGTGTTGGTTCAACAGTTGGCCCTAATATTTTTGTTAAAATTTGTGGCTGGAGCACTGCTCAAATTTCAAGAGAATTAAAAATACAACTTAAATCTGAATTTAAAATATTACCAAAAAAAATTAAACTCATTAATTGTGTTGGTGGTGGAAGTTCTGCTTATGGATTTTGGAGTGAATTTATTGATTATGATAAAAGACAAATTGAATTAATTGGTGTTGAGGCTGGAGGCCCTAAAAACTCTAAATTGCATGCTGCACCTTTAACAAATAATGCCAAACTTGGAATTTTACATGGAGCTGCTGCTTATGTTTGTCAAAACAGTGAGGGTCAAATTAATGATACTGAATCAATTTCTGCGGGATTAGATTATCCAGGCGTTTCTCCAATTCATTGTTTCTTAAAAGATACTAAAAGAGCTAGATATATATCTGCAACAGATGAGGCTGCATTAAGTGCTTATAAACTAGTCACAAGACTTGAGAAAATAAACCCAAGCTTAGAGCCAAGTCATGCATTTGCTGAGGCTATTAAAATTGCACCCAAATTAAGTAAGGATACAATTATTATAGTAAATTCTTGTGGTGATGCAAAAAAAGATAGGGATATTTTAAAAGCTAGATTGGGAAAAATTAACTAATATGTCATTAATTAACTTGGCCTTTAAAAAAACTAGGAATGAAAAAAGGCCCGCTTTACTGACTTACACTGTAGCAGGCGATAATAGTAAAAAAAAATCATTAGAAATATTAAAGTCTATTGCTAACTATGCTGATATTTGTGAAATAGGTTTTCCTCATAACACTCCTATTGCGGATGGCGGCCAAATTCAATCCAGTGCATATAGAGCTTTAAAGAATGGTATTAAAATTAAAGATGTCTTTTCGATTGTAAAAGATTTCAAAAAATCAAAACAAGCAAAGCCAGTAATTTTGATGGGATATTATAATATGGTTTATCAATATGGTGATGATAACTTTATTAATACCTGTAGAAAAGTAGGTGTTGATGGTTTGATTGTGGTCGACTTACCTTATCCTGAAAACAAAGTGTTTGCTAAAAAGTGTAAAAAAAAAAAAATCAATTTTATTCAACTACTGTCACCCACTACATCCCCAAAAAGAATGAAAAGTATTATTAAAGATTCACATGATATGATTTATTATATATCAATGTTATCTACAACAGGAGGCAAATTAAAAGTTTCACCTAAAAAAATTCTTAAAAAGTATGATGAAATTAAAAATCTAAAAAAAGATAAAAATATAGTTATTGGGTTTGGTATTACAGAAAAGACAATAGCCTCATTAAAAAAGGCTGATGGATTGGTGGTAGGCAGTGCTTTGTGTAAGGAAATCTCTAATTCTATCAAAAATAAACAAAATCCTGTCACAAATGTAACTAATATTGTAAAAAGATTAAGAAACAAAATTGCATGAACTGGATTAAAAAAACATTACGTTTTAGTGAAAAAATAAAAAAGATTATTAGAACAAGAGCAACTAAAGCTGACATCGCAAGTAGTGACTGGACATCTTGTTGCAAAGGCCCTATCCTTAAAAAGAATTTAGAAGAAAATCTATGGGTTTGCCCATCTTGCAACAAACATCATAGAATCACCCCTCGTCAAAGATTTGATATTATTTTTGGGAAAAATAATTATGAAGTTTTGAAAACACCTATTCCTCAAGATGACCCTTTAAATTGGCACGATTCGAAATCCTACAAAGATAGATTAAAAGCTGCACGAAAAAAAACAGGTATGAATTGTGGTATGATGGTAATTGACACAAATATTAAAAATATAAAACTCACAAGTATTGCCTCAGATTTTGATTTTATAGGTGGCTCGATTGGTGCTGCTGAAGGTGAAGCTTTCTTGTATGGAATTCAGCATGCTATTGAAAATCAACAACCTTTTGTAATTTTTACTTCTGGTGGTGGAATGAGAATGATGGAGTCGCTAATTTCATTATCACAAATGACTCGAACAACTTTAGCAATCAATGAACTTAAAAAGAATAACCTTCCCTACCTTGTTGTATTAGCAGACCCAACAGCTGGTGGTATTACAGCATCATATGCAATGTTAGGTGACCTTCATTTAGCTGAACCTGGGGCGCTTATAGCCTTTGCTGGAGCAAGGGTTATCCAAGGAACTGTTAGGGAGGAATTACCTGAAGGATTTCAAAGAAGTGAATATGTTGAAAGAACTGGCTTTGTAGATTTAATTGTTGAAAGAAAAGACTTAAGAGAAAAAATTGGCACATTATTATCAATATTGCTTAAGAAAAATTCTGCTATAAATTCATCAAAAAATGAAACTTCAGAAAATAATAGAGCGCTTACAAAAGCTGCATCCTAAAGAGATTGATCTAAGCTTAGATAGAACTAAGAATCTTTGTAGAAAATTAGGAAATCCACAAGATAAAATTAATTGTATTTCTGTAGTTGGGACTAATGGAAAATACTCAACCATTCAAGCTCTCTATGCGATTCTAAAAGAAGCTGGTTATAAATGCAATATCTATACTAGTCCTCATATACAAAAAATTAACGAGAGATTTGTTTATAACAACAAAGTTTTGACAGATGATGAGTTAGCTAATTTATTAGCTGAAATAGAAGAAGCTAATAATGGGACGCAAATTACTTTCTTTGAAATATTAACAGTCGCTTATTTCAATCATGCTAAAAAATACCCTCAAAATATTAATTTAATCGAGTCTGGATTATTTCACAGATTTGACGCAACAAATATATTAAATAAAAATTTAGCAAGTGTTGTAACATCTATTGGTCTTGATCATTTAGATTGGCTACCAAATGAAGAACAAACAGTTAAAAAAATCATATTTGAAAAAACTTCAACTTTATTAAATTCAAAAATAATTATTGCTAAACAAGACTCAAATGAAATCATCACTCATATTCGAAATACCACAAAAAATAACCTTTCAAAAAAAATATTCTTTAATAAGGACTATAATTTTGCCCTTATGGAAAATGATTTCTTTTATTTTGAGGATGAATTTGGTGGAATAAAACTTCCAAGACCTAACTTACCTGGTGAATTTCAACTAGAAAATGTTTCAACTGCTATTGCGACAGCGAGACAATTAACAAATTACCCTGTAACTGATGTACATATAAAAAATGGTATTACTAAAATTGAAAGCATAGCTCGTCTCCAAGAAATTAAATTGGGAAAACTTAAAGATTTAGTAAAAAATAATAAGTTATTTATAGATGGTACTCACAATCCACTCGGTGCAAAAGCTCTAAACAAATACCTTCAAAGTTTAAACTGTAGAAAACATATCATTTTAGGAATGATGTCTAATAAAGATCATAATAAATATATAGATTGTTTTAAAGATATTGAAAGTTTAACAATAATCGATATCCCAAATCAACCAAATGCCATCAACGGAAGTAAACTTAAAGAGAAGATTAAAATATTTTCTAATATTGAATATAAAAAATCAATAGAAGAAGCTATCTCTTCAATCAAAATTCAAGAAAATGATATTATCCTAATTACAGGATCTTTGTATCTTGCAGGAGAAATTTTAAACTTAAATTAAATATTTTCTTTAATCCAAGAAACAATATCTGACTTAGGTGTTGAACCAACTTTAGTTGCTTTCAACTCTCCATCTTTAAATAATAACATTGTGGGAATTCCCCTAACTCCATATTTTGTTGGAGTGTTTGGCTCATTATCAATGTTGTGCTTTGCTATTATAACTTGATCTGCCATTTCATCAGAAATCTCTTCTAATGTTGGTCCTATTTGTTTGCATGGCCCACACCACTCAGCCCAAAAATCAACTACAATTGGTTTTGAAGATTTTAATACCTCTGTATCAAAATTGTCGTCTGTTACATTTACTGTTGCCATAATATATCCTATATATTTGATTCAACTTATTATTCAATATCAAAAAAAAATTAATTAATTCACAAAGAATTAGGCTTGCTCATATTTTTTCTGTATTCCTTCAACAAATGTATTAATTTCATCTAAAAACTTAAGCTTTTTCTCATCTTTTTCATCAGTGTATCTGTTTCTTAAGTTATCACACTCAAAATAGAACTCTTTGCATGTCCACCATTTCTCTTTTTCATCACTTAATATTCTCTCAGCTATTCCTCTTTTTATCACTTTGAACATATCTGCTGGTAACGTTTCTGGAGATTCTTGATAAATTATCTTTTTTCCAAAACTTATCATTCTTTCGTCTTCAAATTTATCTAGTAAAGTTAATTTATCCTTCCATGAAGCTGCATGCCATTTTGGAAATAATGCTGTGTCTTTTTGAGGTGTAAATTTTTTATAAATTGTTTCTTCTGCAAGCAGATCTACCTGTGAATCAAATTGTGCTTTTTCCTCAGCAGTTTCTCTTAATGCTGTTAGAACATTTTGAGAAAATTTCTCATTACTATTTACTAATTGTGCACGTTTTTTAATTAAATCAGGATCAAGTTTATTATAAGGCTCTACTTGCATTCCATAACTTGTATCTAAAATTATAGGAGCCTTATTTGATCGTATAGTCCTTAAAAACTTTAATTTTTTAATAGCAGTTTTTAGTTCTGAAATTGACATATCAAATAATGGGATTGGATCGATTTTAAGGTCAAATGCTTGGCCCCATTGATAAATTGGATGAATACAATATTTGGGGTGAAGTGGTGCAACTACAAATCTATAATTTTTACCAAAATGATATTCAGCAAGAGTAAACATCTTCTCTGTTTTAAAGATTGTTTCAGTGTCAGCTTTATTTGCTGTTCTTAAAAATGTATCCCAAGTTTGAGGTTGATTTTTTTTAATTAAACCTAAAACTTTTACTGTAAGTTCTGCATCAAATAAAGCTGAGTGAGCGCCACTAGACTCAAAGCCATTTATTCTAGCTAGCGACTCTAGTTTCATTACTGCATTACCTTTTGCATTTATTTCTGTCTTTACAACATTTTCATCTACAGCATGAGCTCCTCTTGCAATGTTTAATCCATCATGTCTTTTATTTGGAGTCGCATTTGTAATATAAGGATATCTAATTCCTCTAAAAAATTCATTTCTTATCATCTCGTCATCAAAACCAATATTGGACCAGCCCATAAATATGGCCGGGCTCCACTTTTTAAATATTGCTTCCAACTGAGATAACATTTGATAATGGCTTAAGTTTCCTTTGGTTAATAAGTCAACACTAGTTTTATTAACTATTAAAGCCATTGCTTGAGGTACTTCACCTTCAGGTAACCTACATCTAAAGTTAAACCTATCTAATTCTTTAAAGTTTGCGTCAACTAAAACACCACCAACTTCAATAATACTTCCCCATGAAGTATTTGCACTGCTAGATTCTATATCCCATATTGCTAAATTCATATTAATTCATATTCCTTTGTTGATAAAATTGTTCAACTTTTTCTAAAAACTTTTTTTGATATTCTTCTAATTTTACACCTTGAATTCTAAAGTCTTGGAATAAATTATCTACAGTACAAAGTAAAACAATTCCTTGTGTTATTTTTGAATTGTGGACCACGTTATGAGCTAATGAATACGCCCCTAATTGAAGATAATAATCCTCAATCCACTCTTCTTTTTTAGGTTTGTTCGATTGTTTAAAATCTATAATGGTTTCTTGCCCTTCATACACGCCTACCGCATCACATGTGCCAGCATATTTTGAGGGGTAGTATAAGCATGATTCTGTTCCCCATATCTCTGACAATTTTCCTTTAATTCCTTGCTCAATAATTTCATCAGCCATTTTTTTAGATTTATTTTCTATTTCTAACAATTCTAGGTTTAACTGGCCTAATAAATATTTTTCTAGAAAGCCATGCATTGATGTTCCTCTGCTTGAGGCATCATTTTTAATTCTATTTGCTTCGACAGCTCCCACTCGAGCTTTCCAGTTTGCAAGAGATGCTTTTTTTTCTTCACTTTGTGTTGCTTGTAATATGGATGTGACTGATGGAAGCTTTTGTTGGTTAATAGCATACATTCTTGAGCCACTAACCATAGATCTCATAGATTTTGGATATGAAAATTTATTATTCCATTTCATATTTTTTTACTTATCAAGACACTTTTCTTCTATCTGCTGTACCAACTGCGCTCATTGGACTTGAAGGATCTGGATCATTCATGGGTGAGTTATCATCAATATTTTTAATGTTTTCTAAAGTTCTATTTATTGTTCTTGCATCTGCACCAAAACTATCAACAACTTTCATTGCTTCTTCTAATTTTTTTCTAAGAACAATTATATTATCAAAATGTCTTGTAAACCTTGTGCTTATTGTTTTTAATTGATTATAAATTTCTGTAGCTCC
>Ga0307986_10001691_pt1 | contig 15990 bp, 13 predicted proteins | sample EllFjometageno82_FD_203170 | JGI IMG/M metagenome (GOLD analysis project Ga0307986, IMG submission 203170) | Marine microbial communities from Ellis Fjord, Antarctic Ocean - #82 | ecosystem: Environmental > Aquatic > Marine > Unclassified | place: Southern Ocean | collected 2014-10-09
CGAAGAAAAACTTAAATTAATCACTTTAGCTTATACCCAGCTAAAAAATACTTATAGGGAAAAAATTGACACTTAATTTAAATATACAACCAGACATCAAAATGACTTTAAAACAATCTTTCGGAATTGATTCAAATATGGAAGTTGATGCATTCTCAAAAAAAAGTGAGTACGTGCCTGATATAGACAAAAATTATAAATTTGATAGAGATACTACACTTGCAATTATATCTGGCTTTGCTTTTAATAAGAGAGTTTTGATTCAAGGATACCATGGGACTGGTAAGTCAACACACATTGAACAAATCGCTGCAAGATTAAACTGGCCTTGCATTAGAGTAAACTTAGATAGTCACGTAAGTAGAATTGACCTTATTGGAAAAGATGCAATTGTCATAAAAGACGGAAAACAGGTTACGGAATTTAAAGAAGGTATTTTGCCCTGGTCTATTCAAAACCCTGTCGCTCTTGTTTTTGATGAATATGATGCTGGAAGACCCGATGTAATGTTTGTTATTCAAAGAGTCTTAGAGGCTGAAGGAAATTTTACTCTTTTAGATAAAAATAAAGTTATTAAACAAAATAAATTTTTTAGATTGTTTGCAACTTCTAATACCGTTGGATTGGGAGATACAACAGGATTATATCACGGCACACAACAAATAAATCAAGGGCAAATGGATAGATGGAATATTGTTACATCCTTAAATTACTTAAGTCTTGATAAAGAAATGGAAATTGTTTTGGCAAAAAATAAAAATTTAAACAACCCCAAGGGCAAAGAAAGAGTATCTAGCATGATTAAAGTAGCGTCGTTAACCAGAAAAGGCTTTATAGCAGGAGATATTTCTACAGTTATGAGTCCTCGAACTGTTCTGCATTGGGCCGAAAATACAGAAATCTTTAAAGATACTGCTTACGCATTTAGAGTTACGTTTTTAAATAAATGTGACGATATTGAAAAGAATACTATAGCCGAATATTACCAGAGATGTTTTGGTGAAGAGTTACCAGAGTCGATGGTTAATATTCAAGTTTAAATGAACAATAAAGAAGATAATTTTAAAGAACAGTTTAAAAAAGCTCTAATCTCTACTGCAAAAGTAATTTCTGAAGATTACAAAATAGATCTAAATAAAATTGACAAGAATTTAATAAATAAAAATAAAAAAATTTTTGATGTAACAAATTTGTCTAATAAAAATGATTTTATTAAACTAAGAGCAGAAGCAGATTCGGGCGCACTTAAGAGTAAATTTTCGAACAAAGAAATCTTCAATAAAAACTTACCTAATAATCCATCTTGTAAATCCCTATATAATATCGCTGAAAAAATTAGATATGAAATTTTGGGTGGAAAAATGCTTAAGGGGGTGGGGAAAAACTTAAACGAGAATTATAAACAAAAAATAACCTCGATTCACAAAGGTGAATTAAAAAATAAAGAAGATGTCCCTATAACAGAGGCTTTTGAGCTATATATGTTGCAAAAATTTTTTAAGTTGGAGCTTAATACTATATCTTCAAAAATGTTAAGTTTTTGGGAAAAAGATTTCGCCTCATCTATCGATAAACACCTAATTTTTTTAAATACAAATTTGGAAGATCAAAATAACTATGGTTTGAAATTTTCAGAAATTTTTGAAAGCATGGATGTTTTTAATTCAAATAATGAAGAAAACAAAAAAAATGATGATGAAAAAAATAATGAACAAGAAAATAAGTCAGAAAATGATGATGCTAATCAATCAGAGGGCGAAGAAGATGAAAATAAAAAAGACGAAGCTGATACAAACCTAAATGCAGGCTTTGATCTTAACGATCAACAAATGGATGAACTGCTAGAAGATCCAGATTCAACAAAACAGGGCGCAGAAAATATATTACAAAAAACTAACCTAAATAATATTGATCAAGAATATAAAGTTTTTACATCAGAATTTGATGAAATTGCAAAAGCTGAAACACTAGAGAATACAAAAGAAACGCTGAGATTAAGAAAAAATTTAGATCATCAGCTTATTGGTTTCCAAGATCTAATAACCAAACTTGCAAATAAATTACAGAGACAATTACTTGCAAAGCAAAATAGAGCTTGGGAGTTTGATTTAGAAGAAGGTTTATTGGACAGCTCTAAGTTAACTAGAATTATTATGGATCCTTATAATTCGCTATCTTTTATGAAAGAAAAAGACCGTGATTTTAAAGATACGATAGTAACTTTGTTAATTGATAACTCAGGATCAATGCGTGGACGTCCAATAACAATCGCAGCACTTTGTGCGGATATATTATCTAGAACATTAGAAAGATGTGCAGTCAAGGTTGAGGTATTAGGTTTTACAACAAAAAACTGGAAAGGTGGAAAAAGTAGAGAAGCTTGGACCAAAACTGATAAACCAAAAAGTCCAGGAAGACTTAATGACTTAAGACATATAATATATAAAGGAGCGGATACACACTGGAGACAAGCTAAAAATAATATAGGTTTGATGCTTAAAGAAGGGTTATTAAAAGAAAACATCGACGGAGAAGCTATATCTTGGGCTTACAACAGAATTAAAAAAAGAAAAGAAGAGAGAAAAATTCTAATGGTAATTTCAGATGGTGCACCGGTAGATGACTCTACTTTGTCAGTCAATTCAGGGGATTTTTTAGAAAAACATTTAAAAAAAATAGTTAAATCTATAGAGGCTAAAAGTGACATAGAGTTATTGGCTATAGGAATTGGTCATGATGTTTCAAGATATTATGATAAAGCCATCAAAATAACTGATGTACATGAGCTTGGCGATGTGATGATTTCTCAACTGAGCGGTCTATTTAAAAATAAAAACAAATTACATTAAAGATTTAAAAGATCTTTATTTTTCCATCTAATAATAACTTCAGCACCACTTCTTGTTTTTGAATTTCTACATAAAATATTTGCATAGTTTTTTTCAAGTAAAGTTTTACCTATAAAAATACCAAGGCCCAATCCAGATTTAGATTTTATAGAAGATTTATATGACTTAATATAAGGTTCTCCAATCTTGCTCAATACGTCCTTGGGATAACCCTCTCCATCGTCTTCAATTATAATTTCGGTAATATCACTATCACTTTTTATATTTATAAAAATTTTATTTTTTGAAAATTTATTAGCATTTCCAATAAAATTTCTCAATCCATAAACAATCTCAATGGATTTGGTGATTTTCAATGCATTTGAATTTTGGTCAAAGTTTGTAACAAAGGTTTTTTTACTAATTTCTTTAAAAGATTTTATAATCTCATTTATATAATCAGTTATAGTTAAGTCTCTATCGATAAAATCATCTTCAATAATAGGATTTAATGTTAATCTTTTTAGTATTTCACTACATCTTTCGATTTGACTCATTAGAAGATCAATATCTTTCTTAACATCATCGTTATCTTTAAATTGTTTTAATAAATCTGAGGTTATAATCTTTATAGTTGAAAAAGGAGTACCTAGAGAATGAGCTGCTGCTGCTGCTTGGCCACCAAGCGATAAAAGCTCATGTTCTTTTGACATAATTTCTTCCATTTTATTTAAAGCTTCTTTTCTAATTCTGGATTCTTTTCCAAAAGTTGAGGCAAAATAATTTAAAAAAATTAAGGCAATAATTAACGAAAGAGGAATTGAATAATAATAATAATAATCAACATTAAAATTTTCATTAATTGGATATGGTAACGGTTGAAAAAAAAATGTAAGAAAAATAATTATTAAAACAGTAATACTAACCAAAAATAAATTACTTCTAAAACCTAAATTTGATGATGAAAAGATGGTCGGAATTATTATAAAAATTGAAAAAGGGTTTGCAATTCCCCCTGTTAAATAGATTAAAAAACTTAATTGTAAGATATCAATCAATAAAAAAAAAAAACCCGATTTATCAAATAGTTGCGTATTTTTATTAATATAAATTAAATACAGGTTGCTTATTATTCCAATTAAAATTATTGAATTTTCTAAAATTAATTCAAATTTAAAATCAAAAATAAAATAAGTCAGGTTTACCGTTATTAGTTGACCAATAATGGCAATCCATCTTAAGTTGATGTATGTAGATTTCTTTAATGAAAAATATTTTGAAGTTTCGAAAAACTTCATTATTAAATATCTAGGTTTTGAACATTAATTGCATTTGAAACAATAAAATCTTTTCTTAAGGCCACATCATTACCCATTAAAGTGTGGATAAGGTCTTGATCTTTCTTTAAATTATCAGAATATTTTACTTGAAGTAAATTTCTTGTTTCAGGGTCTAGTGTTGTGCTCCATAACTCTTCTGGATTCATTTCCCCTAAACCCTTGAATCTTTGAATACTCATTTTAGATTTTTCTTCATCAAGGTTTTTTGTAAATTCTTTGGAACCTTTTTTTAACTTTTTTAGTTCTTTACTGTTATTTAAAATATAATCTTCAAGTTCTTTTTCATCTTTTATATAAATCCCTTTTGTTCCTTTATTAATTTTAAATAATGGTGGTTGAGCTAAATAAACGTGACCATTTTCAATTAATTTATTAAATGGTTTGTTGTTAAAAAAAGTTAACAGTAATGCTCTGATATGTGAACCATCAACATCCGCATCGGTCATGATAATAATTTTTCCGTATCTTAAATCTTTAAGGTCTAATTCTTCCGTCTTAGGGTCTAAACCCAGAGCATTAATAAGTGTTACAATCTCGTTAGAAGAGATCATTTTGGCTAGAGCTTTTGTTCTATGCTCGCTTCCATTTTTATTACTATTTTTTGTAAGAGCAATTTCTTCAACATAAGTATTAAGGATTTTACCTCTTAAGGGTAAAACAGCTTGATTTGATCTGTTTCTCCCTTGTTTAGCAGAACCACCTGCAGAATCTCCCTCAACAATGAATAGTTCTGTTCCCTCTTGTTTTCCAATTTGGCAATCGGCTAATTTTCCAGGTAATCCACTTAATTCTAGAGCTCCTTTTCTTCTTACATTTTCTCTAGCTTTTCTTGCAACATCTCTTGCAAGAGCAGCTTGCATTATTTTTGCTAAAATAATTTTTGATATAGTTGGATTTTGATCAAACCATATTGATAATTTTTCGTTAACAATACTTTCAACTATCATTCTCACCTCAGATGAAACAAGTTTATCTTTTGTTTGAGAAGAAAATTTTGGATCTGGTATTTTTGCTGAAATAACACAAGTAAGTCCTTCTTTAATATCGTCACCTGAAATTGTTAGTTTATTTTTTTTTAATAGATTATGTTCAGTTGCATATTTATTGATAACTCTAGTTAATGCACTTCTAAAACCCAATAAGTGTGTACCACCATCTTTTTGGTAGATGTTATTTGTGTAAGGGTAAATATCTTCGCCATAACTTGCGTTCCATTTTAAAGAACACTCAATTTCAATATTTTCTTTTTTACCCTCAATGTAAATAGGCTTTTTAAATAGATCGTTACCAGTCTTATTCAAAAGCTTTTCTCTTTTTTCATCTAAAAAATTAACAAACTCTAATACACCGCCATCAAACTTAAACTCAATTATCTTTTCTTTTTTTTGGTTTAAATCGTTAATAGTTATTTTTACTCCTTTGTTTAAAAAAGCTAATTCTCGCATTCTTTTTATAATTATATTTGGAGTAAATTTTATTGAAGAAAAAATTTCTTTTGATGGCAGGAAAGTAATCTGAGTACCTGTTTCTTTTGATTTTCCTATAGCCTTAAGTGGAGCTTTTGAGTTTCCATTTTTAAATTCTATAAAATATTTTTTTCCATCTCTGTCGATTTCTAATTTTAATTGTTCTGACAAGGCATTTACAACTGAGACTCCAACTCCATGTAATCCTCCAGACACTTTATAAGAATCGTGATCAAATTTACCGCCTGCATGAAGTTGAGTCATAATAACTTCTGCAGCAGACATTTTTTCACCTTTGTGCATATCAACAGGTATTCCTCTACCATCATCTCTTACAGTAATAGTTCCATCAGAATTAATTTTAACATCTATATTCTTGCAGTGGCCTGCTAAAGCTTCATCAATTGAGTTATCTACTACTTCATAAACCATATGATGCAAACCAGTTCCATCATCTGTATCTCCAATATACATTCCTGGTCTTTTTCTAACAGCCTCAAGACCCTTTAATACCTTGATAGAGTCTGCCTGATATGTGGAGTTATTTTTCATATTTTAATAAATGGGAATTGAATAATTATAACATTTTTTATAAAAAAAAGATGATAATTAATAACATTTTTTAATAGATAATACTTAAATAAGTATCGATTTTAAAGGTTTTTTTAGATTTGGCGGAGAGAGTGGGATTCGAACCCACGGTACCTTTAACAGTACACACACTTTCCAAGCGTGCTGATTAAACCACTCTCACATCTCTCCATAAGTTACAATATTAAGCTCATAATCTTTAATTAATACAGTATTTAATAAAATTAGCATATTATAAATATTTTATGGTTAAAAAAATTTTTGATTGTACTACTTTCTATAATGCAAACCTTTTATTTGAAACAAGGTTTAATATACTTAAAGATGTAGTAGATTATTTTGTAGTATGTGAAGCTAGCAAAGACCACACAGGAAATATTAAAAAATTTAATTTTAATCCAAATATAGAAAAGAAATATTTAGATAAAATTATCTACATAAAAGTAGATGATCTACCTAAAATAAATTTAAAGGGAAAAAAAGATTATAAATTACTTAGTATTCAAATGGAAAATCTCTTCAAGGGGATTCGTAGTGCAGATCCTAACGATATAATAATATTTTCTGATGAGGATGAAATTCCAAATCCAGTTGTAATTAAAAATTTTAATTCTGAAAAATTTAAATTTGGTATTTTTTTACAAAATATGTATTACTACAAATTAAATATAAAAAGTGTGACAGAAGCAGAGGGAGATTGGCCAGGATCAAGAATTTGTAAAAAAAAAAATTTAAAATCATTTTTTAAATTTAGACTTTTAAAAAAAAAAAATATTAATTATCCATTTTGGAGAATAGATAAAGAAAAAAGCATTCAATTAATTGATAATGGTGGATGGCATTTTACATATTTAATGGATGCCTCAGGTATTTCTAATAAGATAAACAGTGCTGCACATACAGAGTTTAATAAAGAAAAATTTAAATCAATAAAATTTATTGAAGAAAATATTAAAAATTTACGAGATCCATTTAATAGAGGATACAAATTAAAAAAAGTTTCAATTGATGGGACCTATCCAGAATATATAATAAAAAATTTAAATAATTATAAAAATTGGATTTTAGAATAACGTGCAATTAATTAATCGTAAAACAATATTTTTAATTTTAATTTCATTACTTGCTATAATTACAAGGGTATTTAATTTAAATTATGAAGATCTTTGGATTGATGAAATAATCAGTTTTTGGATTGCTGACCCTTCACTGTCCTTAGACGAAACAATTCAAAGACATAATAGTTTAGAACAAGTACCAATTTTCTTTAATATGGTACTCAAGTATTATTTTGGATTATTTGGATACAATGTACATCTAGGAAGATATTTGACAGTCTTTTTAAGTATATTAACATTAATTATATCATTTCTTTTATTCAAAAAAATTAAAAATGATAATTCCGTTATTTTTTTTTATTTTTTAATGGCAATTAATATTTACCTGATTAAGTACTCTCAAGAACTAAGAGTGTATTCCTTAATGCTTTTACTTATAACTCTATTACTTCTTTTTTTGATAAATGCATTAAATAGTAAAGAAAACAATAACTTTAATTATGTATTTTTTACGTTATTTTCTATATTGGCAACTTTATCTCATCCGTTTTCTTTAATAATCATTATTTCAATTTTAAGTTATTCCTTTTTTCTATTTGTTGTAAAAAAAAAAAATATTAAAAAGTTAAATTTTTCGCTTTTAATAATATTTATATTTTCCTTTATTTATTATTTTTTATATTTTTTAAATTTAAATGAAATAACATCTTGGATTCCAACATTAAGTGCAAAATTTTTCACTAATTATTTTTTTTCAAAATTTTTTGGTTCTCGTTTACTTGGCTTAGTTCACTTAATCTCCTTACTTTATTTAATGATATATTTTAAAAAGATAATATTAAATTCAAATTTACTAATATTTGCAATCATATTTTTTTACTCCTATTTATTGCCTATACTTTTTAGTTTACTAGTTAAACCAATACTAGTTGACAGGTATATTATATATGTAATCCTTCCTATTTTGATAATTACGTCAATCTTAGTTTTTGAAATAAAAAGTGAAATAAAAAAAAAATTAATAGTCTTTATTATAGCTGTACTATCATTATTAAATTTCTTTACTGAGGATACATTTAAACAATTTTATAAAAAAACTGACAAATATAAACCTGATTTTTTTCAAGCTTTAAAAGCTATAGAAGCTTCAGATAATAATAAATTTATTATTAAAACCTTTGAAACTAAAGACTCTAATAAAAGCTCTTTTTATAAATTACTTGATAGTGCAGTTAGTGGCTATGTTACACAGTATGTGCTTAATAAAAAAATTGATGTAAATCTTATTGATATATCTAAAGTTTATAACGGAAAATCATCAAATATTTGGGTAATATGCTATTATGATTTAGATATTTCAGGTTGTGAACCACCGATAAATAAGAAAAATATTAATATTAATAAAAATATAAACTTTTCAAGAATAAATTTGATACAATTAGATTTAAAATATTAACAATGAAAAATAATAAAATTAAAAATGCTTTAATTTGGGGTGGTGGATTAAGATCTTTAAAAATTCATACTTGTTTAAATAATTTATCTAATCTAAATAAAAAATATATAAATGCAAAAAATAATAAAATTAAAACAAAATATATTTTTGATACATTTATCAAAAATTTAAACTTTAAAATTAATTCCATTTTTTCCAATAAGTCTGCTGATTTAAATAAGATAATAAATGATTGTTCATTTTTTGTTGTTGCGGTAGGTGCTGGCCATGGCAAGGCAAGGTATTTGATTTCAAAAGAATTAGAGAGAGAAAATCTTTTACCTCTTGGTATTGTAAATAAATTTTCAATAATAGATGAAACTGCGATTATCGGTAAAGGAGCACAAATTGAGCCAGGTGCTATCATTCAAGGCCATTGTAAAATTGGTGATTACTGCATAGTAAATACTAATGCCACTTTAGATCATGGCTCAACAATGGGTAATGGATGTCATATAATGACTGGTGCTTCTATTGCTGGTCGCGTTGAAATTGGAGATTATGTAAGTGTTGGAACCAACTCTACCATTCTACCTGATATTAAAATAGCTTCAGGGGCTTATATTGGTGCTGGTTCTGTGGTTACTAAAGATGTAAAAAAAAATGAAGTGGTTACCGGAAACCCTGCAAAAAAAATAAAATTAAATACTCATAAATTTGATCTTTCTTCTTTCAAATTTAAAAATTAGTCATTTTTATTAATTTTTAAAACCCCAATGAAAGCTTCCTGAGGAATTTCTACTTTTCCAAATTGTTTACCTCTGGCTTTACCCTTTTTTTGTTTATCTAGTAATTTTCGTTTTCTATCTCTAGCACCACCACCGTGAATTTTTGTTAGTACATCTTTTTTAAAACCTTTAATAGTTTCTCTAGCTATGATCTTTCCACCTATTGCTGCTTGAACAGGTATCATAAAATTATGTCTAGGAATTAAATCTCTCAGTTTTTCACAAACCTCTCTTCCAACTGTTTGAGCAAAATCTTTATGGACCATCATTGATAACGCATCAACTGGTTCAGCATTAACAAGTATTCCAAGTTTTACTAAATCCCCTTCTCTATGACCTATAATTTCATAATCAAAACTAGCGTAACCACTAGTCATCGATTTTAACCTGTCATTAAAATCAAACACAACTTCATTCAATGGAATTTCATAGTTTAATACCGCTCTATTTCCTGAGTAGCTTAGATTAGTTTGAATACCTCTTTTGTCTTGGCAAACTTTTATAATGGCTCCTAGGTACTCATCTGGTGTAATAATAGTTGCTTTTATCCATGGCTCCTCAATATAATTAATTAAAGTAGATTCTGGTAAACTTGAAGGATTTTGCAATTCTATTACTTCACCTTTGTTCATATGAACTTTATAAACAACACCTGGCGTTGTTGTTAATAAATTTATATCAAATTCTCTCTCTAATCTTTCTGTAATAATTTCTAAATGCAGTAAGCCTAAAAATCCACATCTAAAACCTAATCCTAAAGCTGAAGAGGATTCTGCCTCATATGAAAAGCTAGCATCATTTAATTGAAGTTTACCTAAACCATCTTTTAATTTTTGATACTCAGAACTATCTACAGGGAACAATCCACAAAATACAACTGGTTTGCTTGGTTTAAACCCTGGAAGTGCCTCTTGAATTGGTTTGGTCGCATCACAAATAGTATCTCCAACTTTTGTTTCTGATAAAACTTTTATCCCAGTTGTTATAAATCCAATTTCTCCTGCATTTAATTCATTAACATCAGTTGCTTTTGGAGTAAATACACCAACTTTTTCAATTACATATTCTTGATTGCTGGACATCATTTTTATTTTCATATTTTTAGCAATCTTTCCGTCAATAACTCTAACTAAAATAACTACTCCTAAATAAGTGTCGTACCAACTATCAACTAATAAGCATTTTAAATCTGAATCTTTTTCTCCTACTGGAGCTGGCAGCGATACAATAATTTGTTCTAGAATATCCTCTATACCTTCACCTGTTTTTCCAGAGCAAGGTATTGCATTTTCAGTATCAATACCGATAACATCTTCTATTTGTTTCTTTGTTTTTTCCAAATCTGAGGCTGGTAAATCAACTTTATTTAAAACAGGGACTATTTCATGCTTGGTGTCTAAAGCTTGATAAACATTTGCTAATGTTTGTGCTTCTACGCCCTGGGTGCTATCAACAATTAAAATAGAACCTTCACATGCATACAAAGATCTACTAACCTCATAGCTAAAATCTACGTGACCTGGTGTATCAATAATGTTTAGAATATATTCTTTGCCATTTTTTGCTTTATAGTTAAGTTTTACCGTTTGGGCTTTAATCGTTATTCCTCTTTCCCTTTCAATATCCATAGAATCTAAAACTTGATCTTTCATTTCTCTTTCTGTAAGTCCACCACAACTGTGAATTATTCTATCTGCAATAGTTGATTTACCGTGATCAATATGAGCAATAATTGCAAAGTTTCTGATGTGATCGATTTTTGTCATGATTACGATCTAATCTTTGCGTTTGTTTTTAACTCTACTGTTGAAACAATAAGTTGGTTTATTTTATTTAAATCCTCTTCATTTAATGTTTTCTCTGAAGACTGAATTGTAACATTTAATGCGATCGATTTTTTTCCTTCTGGGATATTCTCACCCTCATAGACATCAAATACTCTAACAGATTTTATTAAATCATTATCTACATTGGTGATTATTCTTATTAATTCTTGTACTTTAAAATTTTTATCTATAATAAAAGCAAAGTCTCTCTCTGATTTTTGAAAGTCTGAATATTTATATTGAGTTCTTTGATTTTTTAATGATTTTTTTGTTTGTTTTATATTATCTAAAAATATTTCAAATCCTACTAATGCTTCTGTTTTAATGTCTAGTTTTTTTAATACACCTGGATGAATATCACCAAAAAAAGCTACTACATTTTCTTTACTCTTATTTAAAAATATTCTTCCAGATTTTCCTGGATGGTAATAATTTGGTGTCATATCATCAATATAGAATTTGTCTTTATTATACCCAGCTTCAACTAAGCTATGAATAACATCTCTTTTAACATCAAATACATCAACTAACCTTTCTTGTTCTACCCAACTCTGTCTATAAAATTTTCCTGATCTTAATCCACTAATTACAGTCTGTTGTTCTCCAGGTTGAGGTCCTGAAAAAGTTGGACCTATCTCAAATATTGATAAATCTTTAAATCCTCTCATTAAATTTTTATTAAGACCAATAATCAAATTTGAAAAAATTGAATTTCTTAATACATTCAAATCTGCGCTTATAGGATTGATTATTTTAATTTCTTTATTATTTTCAATGAATAATTGATTAACTTTACTGTCAGTAAAAGACCAGGTGATTGCCTCAAGGTATCCTTTAGATGCAATAGCTCGCTGTAAAAAATGAAATAACTTTTGTATTTGGTTTAAAGTATTTTTTTTTCTAGTTTTCTTAGGTTCAACCATCTTAATTTGGTCATAACCTTTAATTCTTACTAGTTCCTCAACTATATCTACTTCTTGATCAATATCAGGTCGCCATGACGGCACCGTTAATATTAGTAATTTTTTTTGTTTTTTTATTTCAAAACCTAAGTTGATCAGTATTTTATTCACTTCCTTTTGATCAATTTTAAAACCTGTTATTTTTTCAAATAACTGTATATCAAATTTTACTAGGTTTTTTTTTATATCTTCATTTTTTTTAATATCAAATTTACTAATTTCTCCTCCACAGATTTTTTTAATTAACGCTGCAGCTTTTTGAAGTCCTTGTTCTATTGAGAGTGGATCAATTCCTCTTTCAAATCTAAATTTTGCGTCAGTTTCTATATTTAAAATCTTGGAAGTTTTTCTAATTGACCTTGGATTAAAATAGGCGGACTCAATTAATACATTTTTTGTATCTAATTCTGTTCCAGATCTTGTTCCTCCAATTATACCTCCCAAACCCAATACCCCAGAAGCATCTGTGATAACACACATATCGTTTTCAAGATTATAATCTTTGTCATCTAACGCTTTAAATTTCTCACCTTTTTTAGAATTTCTTATTATTATTCCTTTATCTATTTTATCAGCATCATAAGCATGCAGTGGCCTGTTTAAATCAAACATTACATAATTTGTAATATCAACTATTGCAGAGATAGGTTTTTGACCCAAAGAAATTATTTTTTTCTTTAGCCAATCTGGACTTTCTGTATTTTTTACACCTGTAATTAAACAGCTTCCAAAAGTTGAACATCCTTGATTTTTTTCTTTAATTATTTTTATACTTATTTTTTGTTTGTTTTTTTGAACTAGTTTCTCTGTTTTTAGATTTTTCAATTTACCAGAGCCTGCTGCTGCTAAATCTCTTGCTATTCCTCTTACTCCCAAACAGTCTGCTCTGTTCGGAGTAATTGATATATCAATTACATTTATGCTGCTTTTAGGAAAGTAGTTTTTGCCTACTTTCTTATTATATTTTTTTAGTGAAAGTTCTATAATACCATCACTTTCATCTGATACGTTTAGCTCAGATTCAGAACAAAGCATTCCATACGAGGTGACACCTCTTATTTTACTTACTACTAATTTCATTTGGTTCTTTGGAACCACTGAGCCAGGTGGAGCATAAATTGTCAACAATCCTTCTTTTGCATTCGGTGCACCACAAACAACTTTAACAGGGTCACTTGCTCCAATGTCTACATCACAAACTCTAAGTCTATCTGCGTCAGGGTGTTTTTCTGATTTTAAAATTTTAGCAACTATAAAGTTATCTAGTTCTCCAGTTTGACTTTCAACATCTTCTACTTCTAGACCAACATCTGTAAGTTTATCAATAATTTGATTTTCATTTAGCCTAGTATTCAGATGTTCCTTTAACCAATTAGTTGTAATTTTCATCTACTTAGGCCTCTATAATTTGTGGGTACATCTATTGGATCAAAACCAAAGTGATTTAACCATCTGTAATCACAATCAAAAAATGCTCTTAAATCATTTATTCCGTATTTAAGCATTGCCAATCTATCTATTCCTATGCCAAATGCATATCCTTGGAATTTATTAGGATTTACTTTCACATTTTTTAAAACATTTGGATGAACCATTCCACAGCCTAAAACTTCAAGCCACTTATCTCCTTCACCAATTATTATTTTTCCATCTTTAATTTCATAGCCAATATCGACCTCTGCTGATGGCTCAGTAAATGGGAAATGACTTGGCCTAAATCTCATTTTAATTTTATCAACCTCAAAAAACTCTTTAATAAAATAATTTAAACAGCCCTTTAAATGACCCATGTTTATATCTTTATCAATATGTAATCCTTCTACTTGATGAAACATGGGTGTATGTGTTTGATCACTATCTGATCGATATGTTCTGCCTGGTGCAATTATTTTAAAAGGTGGCTTATCATTAAGCATAGTTCTAATTTGAACCGGGGAGGTATGCGTTCTTAATAATAACTCTTTTTTATCATCAAGATAAAAAGTGTCATGCATGTCTCTTGCTGGGTGATTGTCAGGTGTGTTTAACGCTGTAAAATTATTATATTCATTTTCAACATCAGGACCCTCTTGCACACTAAATCCAATTTCTGAAAAAATTGAAGAAATTTCATCTATAACTTGAGATACAGGATGAATTTTTCCTTGAACCAAGGGTCTTTCAGGTAAGGTTATGTCTATTTTTTCTTTTTCTAATTTTTGATTAATTTCCTTGATTTCAATATTATCAATTTTTGTAGTAATTAAATTTTGGAGCTCATCTTTTACTGAATTTAAATCTGATGCAAAATTTTTTCTATCTTCTTCTGCTATTTTTCCAAGTTGTTTAAATTGAGAGCTAATCAATCCATTTTTACCAAATAGATCTGTTTTGATTTGATTGACTTGATTTAAGTCTAAATTTTCTTTTAACTTCAAAAGAAATTCATCTTTTATTTTTTTAATATCAGGCATATCGAGAGATTATTTCTTCATCGAAGAAAAACAATAGTGAAGATTAATTTAGCGCCGATTGAGCTTTTTGAACGATCGTTTTAAAGGCTTCTGGACTATCATAAGCTATTTCAGCTAGTATTTTTCTATCTAACTTAATTCCACACTTTGTTAAGCCATTAATAAATTTTGAATAAGTTAATCCCTCTAATCTGACACCTGCGTTAATTCTTTGAATCCACAAAGATTTGAACTCTCTTTTTTTAGTTCTACGATCTCTATAAGCATATTGCATAGCTTTTTCCATAGCTTGCTTTGCAGTTCTTATAGTATTTTTTCTTCTGCCCCATTGTCCTTTGACAGCTTTTAAAACTTTTTTATGTTTAGCGTGACTTGTTACGCCTCTTTTTACTCTTGCCATTTTATCCTCTTAAACTGTAAGGCATGTATGATTTAACTATTTTGCCATCTTGTTTTGACATAGCAGTGGTGCCTCTTAATTTTCTAATTTGTGAATTTGTTCTTTTAATCATGCCATGTCTTTTTCCAGCTTGAGCCATCATAACCTTACCCGTAGCTGATATCTTAAATCTTTTTTTTGCTGAACTTTTAGTTTTTAATTTTGGCATAATTCTGCGGACTTATACAAATATTGGAATGGATTTACAACCTCTATTAAGCCTTATAAAGGCTGAATAACCATGATCATTTGCTTTCCATCAAACTTTGGATGCAGTTCTACTTTGCCAATATCTTGCATATCAACTTTTATTTTATCCATCAACTCTCTCCCCAGGTGAGAATGTTGCAATTCTCTACCTTTAAATCTTATTGTAAATTTCACCTTATCACCTTTTCCAATAAATTTTTTGGCATTTTTAACTTTAAAATCGTAATCATGAGTTTCTGTCACCGGTCTCATTTTTATTTCTTTCAATAAAACAATTTTTTGTTTCTTTTTTGCAACATTTGCTTTTTTTTGAGCATCATACTTAAATTTACCCATATCAATAATCTTGCACACAGGTGGTTTTGCATTTGGAGCTATCTCGATTAAATCCAAGCCTTGCTCTTTAGCCATTGAGATAGCTTCATTTGTATTTAGAATTCCTATGTTGTCACCATCACTTCCGATAACTTGAACTTCTGGGGCAGTAATTCTATTATTAGACTTAGGCCCTCTGTCTTTAGTTCTTCTTTGAAAGTAATTTTGTTTGAAATCTGCCACTTAGTTTGATGGTGCTTTGTTTAAAGCTGAGAATTT
>Ga0307986_10001694_pt1 | contig 15972 bp, 15 predicted proteins | sample EllFjometageno82_FD_203170 | JGI IMG/M metagenome (GOLD analysis project Ga0307986, IMG submission 203170) | Marine microbial communities from Ellis Fjord, Antarctic Ocean - #82 | ecosystem: Environmental > Aquatic > Marine > Unclassified | place: Southern Ocean | collected 2014-10-09
GACAAATTCTGCATTAGATCTTATTCCAGAAGGCCATCTTGATGTTACTGTTTTAAGTTTTGTATAAAATTTAATTCCTTCAGCTCCGTGCATTGCACTATCTCCAAATAACGATCTTTTCCATCCTCCAAAACTATGAAATGCCATTGGCACAGGTATTGGAACATTGATTCCAACCATACCCACTTGAATTTTACTAGCAAATGTTCTGCCTGCATCACCATCTCGTGTATAAATACTTACTCCATTTCCGTACTCATGGTCATTAATCAATTTTGTTGCCTCTTCAAATGTTTTAACTCTTATTACTGATAAAACCGGTCCAAATATTTCTTCTTTATAAATTCTCATATCTTTTTGAACATGATCAAATAAACAACCACCAATAAAAAACCCTTTTTCATACCCTTGAAGTTTTATGTTTCTTCCATCAACAACTAATTTAGCACCTTCTTTAACACCTAGATCAACGTAACCTTTTACTTTTTCTAAATGTTCTTTAGTAACTAATGGACCCATCTCAGATGTTTTGTCCATACCAGGTCCTACTTTTAATGCTTCAGCTTTTTTTGATAAACGTGCAACTAGTTCATCACCTATATCTCCTACAGCTACGGCAACTGATTGAGCCATACATCTTTCTCCAGCTGACCCATATGCTGCTCCCATCAATCCGTTTACTGCACCATCAAGGTCACAATCAGGCATTACAACTAAATGATTTTTTGCTCCTCCTAATGCTTGAACTCTTTTTTCATTTTTGGCAGAATTTTCATAAATATACTTTGCGATTGGAGTTGAGCCTACAAAGCTTACAGCTTTGACATCTTTGTTTGTTAAAATTGCATCAACAGACTCTTTATCTCCATTTACAACATTAAAAACTCCATCTGGCAATCCAGCTTCTGTTAATAGTTCTGCAAGTCTTAATGGACACGATGGATCTTTTTCCGATGGCTTTAAAATAAATGTATTTCCACAAGCTATAGCTATGGGAAACATCCACATAGGTACCATTGCTGGAAAGTTAAAAGGTGTAATACCTGCCACAACTCCAAGTGGTTGACGCATTGACCAGCTATCAACATTAGTTCCTACATTTTCAGAAAATTCTCCTTTAAGTAAATGTGGAATTCCACATGCAAACTCAACAACTTCTAGTCCTCTTGTTAAAGAACCTTTAGCATCTTCATAAACTTTGCCATGCTCTGAAACTATTAATTTTGTAAGTTCATCAGTATTTTTTTCTATTAATTCTTTGAACTTGAACATTACTCTTGCTCTTTGAAGGGGAGGTTTTAATGACCAAGTTTCAAAAGCTTTTTTTGCTACTTCTACGGCTTTATCGAGGTCAGTTTTGCTAGCTAACCTTACTTCAGATTCCTGCTCACCTGTTGCAGGGTTAAAAATTTTACTTTTTCTATCTGATGAGCCTGAAATAAGCTTACCACCAACATAATGTTCTAATAAATTCATGAATTCTGCTATTTAAAGGGGTAATTAGCTTGTTGCAAGCATTTTTTTTAATTCAGCTATAGCTTTTGCTGGATTTAATCCCTTAGGACAAGCATTAGTACAATTCATAATAGTATGACATCTATATAACTTAAGTTCATCAGCTACTTTTTTTAATCTTTCTTTTCTTTCGTCATCTCTACTGTCAACTATCCATCTATAAGCCTGTAATAAAACGGCTGGACCTAAATATTTGTCTCCATTCCACCAATAGCTTGGGCAAGAAGTGGAACAACAAGCACACATAATACATTCATACGCACCATCTAATTTTTTTCTATCTTTTTGAGATTGTATAATTTCTGTAGTTTCAACTTTTGTATTTGTTTTCAACCAAGGTTCAATCGACTCGTACTGTTTGTACAATCCACTTAAATCTCCAATTAAATCTTTTTTAACTTTTAAATGAGGTAGTGGATAAATATTTATATCTCCTACAATTTCAGAATGAGGTTTTGTGCATGCTAAGCCATTTTTACCGTCCATATTCATTGCACAAGAACCACAAACACCGTGTGCACAAGATCTTCGATAAGCTAATGATGGATCAATTTCATTTTTGATTTTATTTAAAATATCTAATACTTTTGATGGACAATTATCCATATCCACTTCATAAGTATCTACTCTAGGATTTTCTTCATCTGAAGGATCCCATCTATAAACATTTACTTTTCTAATGTTTTTCGATCCCGTTTTGTCTTGGTAATAGATACCTTTTTGAACTTCTGAATTTTTAGGTAAATTTATCTGAACCACTAGTAAACTCTTTCTTGCGGTGGAAAATATTGAACTTCGTTTGTTAAAGTTTTTGTTGTAACTGGTCTATAGCCAATTTTTGTATCTTTTCCATTACACCACGCAACAGTATGTTGCATAAATTTTTCATCATCTCTTTTGGGGAAATCTTCTCTAGCATGTGCTCCTCTGCTCTCTTGTCTATTATAAGCAGAATCTACTGTGGTGATTGCTTGTCTTATTAAATTATCAAACTCCAGCGTTTCTACTAAATCAGTATTAAAAACAAGTGACCTATCTTTTACAGAAATAGATTCCATTCCATCATAAGTTTTTCTAATCTCATCAACTCCCTCTTTAAGTGTTTTTTCTGTTCTAAAAACAGCACACTTTGATTGCATAGTTTTTTGCATTGCAAGTCTAAGTTCTGAAGTATTGTTTTCACCATTGGCGCTTCTTAGTTTATCAAATCTTTCTAAACATTTTTCTGTTTCAGACTCTCCTATATCCTCATGTGGTGTTCCTGGTTTTACAAGTTCTGCAGCTCTTCTGGCTGCGGCTCTTCCAAATACAACTAGGTCAATTAAAGAATTAGATCCCAATCTATTAGCTCCATGAACAGACACGCAGGCAGCCTCTCCAATTGCCATTAATCCTGGTACTGTTTTATTAGAATCATTTCCAGTGAGTACTTCAGCTTTATAATTTGTTGGAATACCCCCCATATTATAATGAACAGTAGGAACAACAGGTATTGGTTCTTTAGTTACATCAACATTTGCAAATAATCTTGCTGCTTCTGTAATTCCTGGAAGTCTACTTTCAATAATACTTTTGTCTAAATGACTTAAGTGTAGATGAACATGATCTTGATCTTTACCAACCCCTCTACCTTCATTAATTTCAATTGACATTGATCTGCTTACTACGTCTCTAGATGCTAAATCTTTAGCATTTGGAGCATATCGCTCCATAAATCTTTCACCTTTTGAGTTAACTAAGTAACCCCCTTCTCCCCTAACACCTTCAGAAATTAAAGTTCCATGTCCATATATTCCTGTTGGATGAAATTGTACAAACTCCATATCTTGTAATGGTAGACCCGCTCTTAAAACCATAGCATTTCCATCTCCTGTACAGGTATGTGCTGACGTTGCTGAATAATAAGCTTTTCCATAACCACCTGTTGCAATTATTGTACTATGGGCTCTAAATCTGTGAATAGTTCCATCATTTAAATTCCAAGCAATAAGACCTTTGCATTCACCATCTTTCATTAATAAGTCTAAAGCAAAGTATTCAATAAAAAATTCAGTATTATGTTTTAAGGCTTGTCCATAAAGAGTGTGAAGTATTGCATGCCCCGTTCTATCAGCTGCTGCACAAGTTCTTTGAACAATTCCATTACCATAATCTTTTGTCATTCCTCCAAAGGGTCTTTGATAAATCTTACCGTCTTCTGTTCTACTAAATGGTACTCCATACTTTTCTAATTCTATAACAGCTGCAGGAGCCTCTTTACAAAGATATTCTATACTATCTTGATCACCTAACCAGTCAGCACCTTTAACAGTATCATACATATGCCAACGCCAATCATCTTCGCCCATATTTCCTAAGGATGCTGATATACCTCCTTGAGCTGCAGACGTGTGGCTTCTTGTAGGAAAAACTTTTGAAATACAAGCTGTCTTTAAACCAGCTTCGCTTAAGCCTACAGCAGCTCTTAAACCTGATCCTCCCGCACCAAGTACGATAACATCATATTCATGATCTATAATTTTATATGCACTCATATTTTTAAATTGAATAAAGCTATAATTGTAATTAACGGAACTATTATAGCAAATATTCTTAGTATATTGTTTGCGACACTTTTGGTTTTTTCATCCTGAATATAGTCTTCAAATACCTCACTAATACTTAAATTAGAAAAAAAGAACGCAAATATTAGTAATAGTGAAAACAGTATTTTTGATGATTGTGTTGAAAAAAAACTCAATACCACAAAATAATCTTTATCAAAGATAGACGCTAAGTTGATAATAAACCAGGCCATCAGAGGAATTAGAACAACTGAACTTGTTTTTAAAAATACCCATTTTTTAGTAGCACTATTCATTTAAAGTGATTTCCCTAAAAGATAAATTGAAATTGTTAATAAGAATGAACCAATAATTACTACTAGTCCTGTTATTTTTGTAATTCTTATCTCAAAACCATATCCAAGATCCATAATCAAATGCCTTATTTCACTTAACATTTGAAAGCTGAATGACCATATCAAGCCTAAAATTATGAATTTTCCAAAAATAGAATGTAGGAACGTTTTAGTTAATTCATAACTTGCCTCCCCTAAAAATAAAGACATTGCCCAAACACAGATAATTGTTATCGCAACTATATTTACAATTCCAGTAATTCTATGAGAGATAGAAACTAAAGAAGATACATGCCATCTGTAGATTTGAATATGTGGCGATAAAGGATTATTATTTTTCATTAAGATCATTTTTAATTAAAGTTTCTGCAATTTCAACAGCATTCAATGCCGCTCCTCTAAGTAAATTATCAGAAACAATCCATAAGTTTAATGAATTCTTGTTGGTTTTATCTTCTCTTATTCTTGAAATATAAGTTTCATATCTACCTTCTGCTTCAATTGGAGTAATATATCCTCCATCTTCTCTTTTATCATAAACCTCACAACCATCAGCTTTACTAAGAGCGCTTCTAACTTTTTCTAAAGAAAATGGTTTTTCAAATTTAATATTTACTGACTCAGCATGAGAAACCATAACTGGAATTCTTACACAAGTTGCTGTTAATTCTATTTTGTCACCAAGAATTTTTTTAGTTTCATTGGTCATTTTTAATTCTTCTTTAGTATAACCGTCGTCTGCAAAAACATCGATATGAGGAATGGCATTAAAAGCTATTTGTTTGGTAAAATTCATAGATTTAATTTCTTTATTTTCTAAAGATGATTTTGTTTGTTCTATTAGTTCGTCCATAGGATTTTTTCCACCCCCTGAAACGGACTGATATGTCGAAACAACTATACGTTCAATATTAAATAAATCATGTAGCGGTTTAAGAGCAATTACCAACTGAGCTGTTGAACAATTAGGATTAGCAATTATATTCTTTTTCATATTCTTGATTGCTTCCAGATTTACCTGCGGGACAATTAATGGCACATCAGGATCCATCCTAAAAAAACTAGAATTATCTATAACTGTTGAGTATTTCGCTACTTTTAGAGCATATTGTTCTGAAATTTTTCCACCTGCTGCAAAGAAGGTAATTTGAATTTTTGAAAAATCAAATGTTTCAAGGTTAAAGATCTCATGCTCTTTACCATTGAAATTTATTTTTTGACCTGCACTTCTCGGTGAAGCAACTAAAAATAGTTCATTGATAGAAAGTTTTTTTCTCTCTAGAACCTCGAGAATTTTTCTTCCAACATTACCTGTGGCACCTACAATTGCTATATTCATGATGTTATTAGACTTTTATACTAGATGAAGGGTAAATCGCAAACTTTTCCGTTAAAAGTACTATTGTTTATGTCGATCTTAAAGGTTTGGGATACTTCCCAGTGAGACTTTTGAATCATTGCTATTCCAATGACCATTTGAAAATGAGGTGAATAACAGGCTGACCTTAGTTCTCCAATTATATTGTTTTTCTCATCGTATAAATTTTTTGATCCTGTGAGACTAATTTCTTTTATATCAATCTTAATACCCATTAGCTTCTTCTGGGCTCCTTTTAATTTTACTTGTTTTAATTTATCCTTTCCTAAAAAATTTATATCACTATCTAAACTAACATATTGATCAAAACCACACTCAAATGGATTGTCATTGTTATCAAAATCATTTCCATACGAAAGTAATGCACTCTCAATTCTCTCTATTAAGTTTGGGCAACCAGGTCCTACGTTAAAATCTTTTCCAACTTGAAAAAGGTAGTCATATAATTTTTGTCCTGACTCCGTATTTTGAACATAAACTTCATATCCACCTTGCTTCGACCATCCTGACCTTGCTATTAAATGTTTAGTTCCATCAAAATCAAAATAATCAAATCCAAAGAATTTTAGTTCAGTAATTTTTTTTCCAAAAACTTTTTCCATTAATGAAAATGATTTTGGTCCCTGTATTGCCATTATATCGACTACTGGCTCTATAATCTTAACATCAAATTTATTACCAAATGCTAAACCTTTGGCAAAAAAAATTACATCTGAATCTGCTATTGATAACCACCATTTGTTTTCATCTAATTTTAATACTACCGGATCATTAATCAGGTTTCCATTTTCATCTATTATCGGGCAATAATAACATCTTCCAATTTTAGATTTTGATAAATCTCTACATGTCATCAATTGCACTAGTTCTGCTGAGTCTTTTCCTGATATTTCTACCTGTCTTTCTGCAGCAACATCCCATACCTGAACATGCTCTTTTAAATGTTTGTAGCTATTTTCTATTGATCCAAAAGCAGCAGGTAACAACATATGATTATAAACCGTATATGCTGTAACTCCTTGCTTCTCTATTCTTGAAGTATATGGAGTGCTCCTTAATCTTCTAGATTTTGCGATAGAAAAATTTTTCATTTTTTTAGAAATTCAGAGATCTTTTCTCTCATTTCAAAAGCTTTTTCAAACATAATCATATGTCCACAATCTTTTATTGTATGTATTTTTGAATTAGGAACAAGTTTGGCAAATTTCTTACCTTTTTCAAGGTTAACCATCTTATCTAGCTCACCAAAAATAAATAATGTGGGACAATTAATTAACTTTAGAGCTTCAGATCCATTTTTATATTTATTACAAGCAATGAGATCAATAGCTAGAATTTCTCTAATGTCTCTTGGGGTATTAATAATTTTTTCCACAGGATTACCTCCAATGAATTTTTTAGAGTTTTCGTAACTCCATTTCATCATCAATTTAACTGCTTGATTATCTCCATTTTCTGCAAGATCAATTAAATCTTGATTAACCGGCATTTTATATGATCCTCCAATAAATACCAGACCTTTAACTCTTTTCGGATATTTAAAATGATACTCGAGTGCCTCTAAACATCCTTGTGAGTGTCCAATTATTATTATCTTAGGGGTGTTAAGTTCACTAAAAACTTTTTCTAACCAATCAGAAATTTCTTCTATCGATTTTAAACTTTTGCCTTCAGAATTTCCATGTCCTGGTAAATCAATTGCTAAAACATTGTAATTTTGATTTGATAAATATTGTTCAGTTAACGACCAAACAATATGTGTAAGGCCACTTCCATGAAGTAAAACTATAGTATCTTTATTTTTATTAATACCTTGACCTGCATCTGAAGCAAAAACTTTTTTATTATCTATTTCAAAAATCAACTTAGGTCCTTGAATTTTTTTCTAAGCTCAAATTTTTGTATCTTTCCAGTTGATGTTTTGGGTAATTCACAAAATATAACTTTTTTTGGAAGTTTAAATCCTGCTAAAGTTTCTCTACAGAAATCTATAATATCTTTTTCTTCTGCAGACTTATCCTTAATTAACTCAACAAAAGCACAGGGTGTTTCCCCCCACTTTTCATCTGGTTTAGCAACAACAGCTGCTAGTGATACTGCGGGGTGTTTTGCAATTGTGTTTTCTATTTCGATTGAAGAAATATTTTCTCCACCTGAAATGATAATATCTTTTGATCTGTCTTGAATCTTTATATAGCCATCTGGATAGGTTATGGCTAAATCTCCCGAGTGAAACCACCCACCAGACATGGCTTTATCAGTTGCTTCTTTATCTTTATAGTATCCTTTCATTACAATATTTCCTCTAATCATAATTTCACCCATAGTTTTTCCATCCTTAGGTATGGGCTTCATTGTTCCAGGATCCATAACAACAGCACCTTCGGTATTAGGGTATCTAACACCTTGTCTTGCTTTAATTTCATTTTTTTTATCTTTATCTAGTTCATTCCATTCTTCATTCCATGCACACTGCAACATATGTCCATAAGTTTCTGTTAGTCCATATACGTGCATGACTTCAAACCCTAAATTCTCCATTTTTTCAAAAATAACACTTGGTGGAGGTGCACCTGCAGTTAAAACATTTACCTTTCTCTTTAATTTTTTTTGATCTTCTTTGGGGGTGTTAACTATCATATTTAAAACAATTGGAGCCCCTCCAAAATGAGTTACATCGTGCTTATCAATTAATTCAAACATTTTTTTTGTATCAATATTTCTAAGACAAATGATTCTTCCGTGTAACATTGAAAGTGTCCAGGGATAACACCATCCGTTGCAATGGAACATTGGCACTACACATAAAAAATTTAATCTATTAGGCATATTCCATGCTTGGGTGCTTCCAGTTGCCATTAAATATGCACCTCTGTGATGATAAACAACACCCTTAGGGTTTCCTGTTGTTCCAGAAGTGTATCCTAGTGAAATCGCTTGCCATTCATCTTTTGGTTTTTTCCATTCATAATTTTCATCTCCACTACTTAAAAAACTTTCATATTCTAATTCACCAATTTTTTTAAAACCACTTGTATCTATGTCTTTGTCATCTATATCAATAATAGTAATTTTATTTTTGATATTTTTTAGGGCTTTGCCAATTACTTCATGAAATTGTCTGTCCACAATTAAAACTTTTGCATCACTATGTTCTAAAATATAACTAACTGTATTAGGATCTAATCTTGTGTTGATTGCATTGATTACCGCGCCAACCATGGGTATTGAATAATGTGCTTCAAAAATTTCGGGTGTATTGAACGCCATTATTGAAACTGTGTCTCCAGTTTTTACACCCAGCTTGTCTAGTGCACTAGCAAACTTAACACATCTTTTGTAAACTTCTTCCCAAGTATATGATCTACTTTCATAAACTACTGCTTCGTAGTTTGGATATATATCTTTTGTTCTTTCTAAAAATGTTAAAGGAGATAAAGGAACGTAGTTAGCACTATTTTTATCTAAACCCGTATCGTAGTGACTCATATTAATTAAATTTAAAGTTCATTATATAATCACTACCTGTTGTAGCTGTCTTAAAATGACTTTCGGCTCTTGGTAAAACTCTTTTAAAATAAAAATTAGCAGTTTGTATTTTATCTTCATAAAACTCTTTATTTTGATCATAATCTTTAAAGCTTACCTCTAAAACTTTTATCCATGCATGAGCTATAGACACAAATCCTAATGCTTTTAAGTAGTCGTTACATGCTGCGCTTGCATCGTCTTTTGAGTTTTGTATTTTTTCTTTAATCCAGAAAGTAAATTTAGATAAGATTTCTAAATTCATTTTTAATTCTTCTGTGAAAGGTTTTAATTTTTCATTTTCAATGTTGCAATCGCTTTTGACCATTTCCAGATATTTATTAATTATATCACCATTTTTATTCACTAATTTTCTGAAAACTAAATCTGCTGCTTGAATAGAGTTAGTTCCCTCATAAATTGGTGTGATTCTATTATCTCTATATAGTTGCTCTATTCCTTGGTCTTTTGTATACCCATAGCCACCATGAACCTGCATAGCCTCACTTGTTATTTCCATTCCCATATCACTAAACATCGTTTTAACTACAGGTGTCATTAAAGAAACAAGGTCTGACGCTTCCTGCTTTATTTTTTCATCAGGATGATAAAGGCTAACTTCTGTTTGTTGGGACAACCAAAAACATAAAGCTCGCTCACCTTCGATAATAGATTTCATATTAAGCAAGGATTTTCTAATATCAGCATGATCAATTATAAAGTCTGCACCATTTGTTGATTTAGTATTATTAGTTTTTCCTTGTTTTCTTTCTTTCGCATAACTTAAAGAGTTTTGATAAGCAATTTCAGAAATTCCCAGGCCCTGAATTCCAACTACAATTCTCTCTAAATTCATCATAGTAAACATCGCACTTAATCCCTTGTTCTTTGATCCAATCATATAGCCAGTTGCATTATCAAAATTTAAAACACAAGTTGCTGATCCTTTAATACCCATTTTGCTTTCAATTGACCCTGTTGAAACTCCATTTCTAGCTCCAATAGATCCATCTTCATTCACGATAAACTTAGGTACTAAAAATAAACTTATTCCCTTTGTGCCTGCTGGAGAGTCAGATGCTCTTGCAATAACTAAATGAATAATATTTTCAGTTAAATCTTGATCGCCTGAAGTAATAAAAATTTTCTGCCCACTTAACTTAAAAGTTCCATCGGTTTTTTCTACAGCTTTTGTTTTTAAAAGACCTAAATCAGTTCCACAAACTGGTTCTGTAAGACACATTGTGCCACTCCATTTTCCTTCAACCATTTTTGGAAGATATTTTTCTTTTATTTCATCGGCAGCATGATGAGATATACAATTATATGCACCTATACTTAGTTCGCTATAAAGTTTAAATGACAAACTTGCAGATGATAACATTTCATCAAAAAAGGCACTTACAGTTTTTGGCATTCCTTGACCTCCATATTTAGGGTCACAAGAAAGAGAGGTCCATCCATCTTCAATATATTTTGTATAAGCTTCTTTATAACCAGGTGGTGTTCTGACAACTCCATTCTCTAAAACTGCTGGATTTTCATCACCTGATTTTGCTAGTGGTAATATTAAGTTTTGATTAATTTTAGCTGCTTCTTCTAAAATATCTTTTACTAATTCTGAGTTAACTTCTTTATATTTTTCAAGATCGTTATAATTTTTATTGTTTCTTAATTTATCAAAAAGAAACATCATGTCTTCCACAGGTGCAGTGTAATTTGGCATTTGGAAACCTTAGAATAAATATTTAATTATTGCAATTTTGAAATTATCGCATCGCCCATTGCAGATGTTGAAGCTTCTTTTTTACCATCTGATAGAATATCCTTAGTCCTAAGATCATCATTTAGCACGTCTTGAACTGCTTTTTCTAGAGCATCTGCTTCATTACCTAAATCTAGTGAATATCTTAATGCCATTGCAAAGCTTAAAATTGATGCAATTGGGTTGGCAATTCCCTTTCCTGCTATATCTGGTGCTGATCCATGAATAGGTTCATACATTGCTCTCATTTCTCCATCTTTATTTTTTGCTCCAAGAGATGCAGATGGCAAGAGACCTAAAGATCCAGTTAACATCGAAGCCTGATCAGAAAGCATATCTCCAAATAAGTTATCAGTAACAATTACATCAAACTGTTTTGGGTTTTTTAGTAATTGCATTGCACAATTATCAGCAAGCATATGACTCAATTCCACATCCTTGTATTCTTTATCATGAAGTTCCTGAACCTCTTCTCTCCAAAGTTGTCCTGATTCCATCACGTTTGATTTTTCGCATGAAGTAACTTTATTTGATCTTTTTCTAGCTAAATCAAAAGCTACTTTAGCCACTCTAACTATCTCACTAGTAGTATAAGTATGAGTATTAATACCTTTTCTTTCACCATTTTCTATTGGTTTAATTCCTCTAGGTTCTCCAAAATAAATCCCACCTGTTAGCTCTCTAACAATCATTAGGTCTAATCCTGAAACAATTTCTGGTTTTAAAGTTGATGCATCGACTAATTGTTCAAAACAAATTGCAGGTCTTAAGTTTGCAAATAATTTTAATTCTTTTCTTAATTTTAAAAGTGCCCTTTCAGGTTTTTTTGAAAAATCTAAATTATCCCACTTAGGTCCACCAACTGCACCAAGCATTACCACTTCACTTTCTAGGGCTTTATAAAAAACTTCATCTGTGATCGGTGTTCCATGCTTATCATAAGAACAACCACCAGCTAAATCTTGGTCAATTTCAAAATCTAAAGATTTATTTGAGTTAAACCATTGAATAATTTTTTTTACCTCTTGAATTACTTCAGGCCCGATTCCATCTCCAGGTAAAAGTAAAATTTTTCTTTTCTTAACTTTAATCATTAAATATCCATGGTTTATTCTTTTTTAAATTTTCTTCAAAAGTAGTAATTTTTTCTTTTTTATCTAATGAAAGGGCAATATCATCAAGTCCTTCTAGTAAGCATTTTTTTTTAAAGGGGTCAATATTAAATTTAATTTCATTATTTCCAAAAATAATTTTTTCTTCATTTAAGTCTATTGAGATTTCTTTTTTTCTTTTTGAATACTCAGATAATTCTTTAATTTTTTTTTCTTCAACAACAATTGGTAAAATTCCATTTTTAAAACAATTACTGTAAAAAATATCCGCATAACTAGAGCTTATTACACATGTTATTCCAAAATCTAATAATGCCCAGGGCGCGTGCTCTCTTGAAGATCCACACCCAAAATTTTTTCCAGCAATCAATATTTTTGTTTGGTTGTGTGGTTCTTGATTTAGAATAAAATCTTTTATTTCATTTCCATTGTCATCATATCGCATTTCAAAAAATAAGTTTTTGCCCAGCCCTGTTCTTTTGATAGTTTTTAAGAATTGCTTGGGAATAATCATATCTGTATCAATATTTATGATCGGTAAATATGCTGGTATACTTTTAAGTGTATTAAATTTTTGCATTTTATTCCTGATACTTTCTAACATCATCTAAGTTTCCAGCAATTGCTGCTGCTGCTGCCATTCCAGGACTCACCAAATGTGTTCTTCCTCCTCTACCCTGTCTTCCTTCAAAGTTTCTATTAGAAGTTGAGGCACATCTTTCTTCTGGGTTTAATTTGTCTGCGTTCATTGCGAGACACATTGAACAGCCTGGCTCTCTCCATTCAAAACCTGAGTCTATAAAAATTTTATCTAACCCCTCTTGTTCTGCTTGCTCTTTAACTAAACCTGATCCTGGAACAACCATTGCGTGAACATGTGATGCTTTCTTTTTGTCTTTTAATATTTTTGCTGCCTCTCTCAAATCTTCAATTCTCCCATTAGTACAGCTTCCAATGAAAACTTTATCTATTTTAATGTCTTTTGCCCGTGTGTCTGGTTTCAAACCCATATATTTTAAAGATCTCTCTATAGAGTTCTTTTTATCTAAATCTTGTTCTTTTTCAGGATTCGGTACTTTGCCATCAATAGTTATTACGTCTTGAGGAGAGGTTCCCCAAGTAATCATTGGTAAAATATCCTCTGCTACTAAACTGATTTCCTTATCAAATTTGGCCGCTAAATCTGTTCTCAGATTTTCCCAATACTTCATTGCCTTGTCCCAATTTACTTTTTTTGGTGACATTGGTTTATCTTTTAAATATTTAAATATTTTTTCATCTGGCGCTATTAAGCCTGCTCTAGCTCCTCCTTCAATGGTCATATTGCAAATCGTCATTCTTTGCTCCACGCTTAAAGATGATATGAGACTTCCAGCATACTCAATAACAGATCCTGTTCCACCCGCTGTACCAATTTTACCTATAATCTGTAAAATTACATCTTTTGAAGTAACACCAACAGGAAGCTTTCCATTAACATTTATTCTAAAATTTTTTGCTTTTTTTTGAACAAGTGTTTGTGTTGCTAAAACATGTTCTACTTCTGAAGTTCCAATACCAAAAGCCAAGGCACCAAATGCGCCATGTGTAGCAGTATGGCTATCGCCACACACAATTACTGTTCCTGGTTGGGTGAAGCCTTGTTCGGGACCAATTATATGAACAATCCCTTGTCTCTTATCATCCATTCCTAAGTATTGAATTCCAAATTCTTTACAATTTTTTTCTAGTGTATCTACCTGAATTTTAGATTCTTTATCTTCTATTCCTTTAGATCTATCAGTGGTTGGAACATTATGATCAGCAACAGCTAGTGTTAAGCTGGGTTGTCTTACTTTTCTTTGTGAATTTCTTAGTCCTTCAAATGCTTGTGGGCTTGTTACCTCATGCACTAAATGGCGGTCAACAAATAGTAGTGTTGTACCATCATCTTGTTGATCAACTAAATGATCATTCCAAATTTTATCATAAAGGGTTAAGGACATTGAAAAAAAAATTATTTTTTTTCTTCAGAACTTTCTATTTTTGGTTCTGTTTGAGCTTCAGGTTGCTTTTTGGTTTCTGTCGTAGCTGGAGACAAATTTTCTTCAGTTACCACTTCTGGCTTAACATCAACCTCTATGCCAATTTTTTTTCTTATTTTCTCTGCTATTCTAGCTGATTTACCCGTTCTATCTCTTAGATAGTATAATTTGGCTCTTCTAACTTTACCATGTCTAATGACTGTAATCGTATCGATTACCGTTCCATATAATGGAAATGTTCTTTCAACGCCTTCACCAAATGAAATTTTTCTAACTGTAAAAGATGAGTTTAGGTCTCTATTTTTTCTAGCAATACAAACGCCTTCAAAATATTGAATTCTATCTTTTTTACCCTCAGTAATTCTTACACCAACTTTTATGACATCACCTGGGAAAAAATCTGGGATCTTCTTCTCTGCCAGTATTTTTTTAACGTTATATTGGTTTATTTCTTCAATTGTTTTCATAGTAGTATTTATTAAATTAGTTTTTCTTATATTTTTCCCATAAATCAGGTCTTCGGTCGCGTGTTATAGCCTCTGACTGTGATAAACGCCAGTCTTTAATTTTGTTATGATCTCCTGATAATAGTACTTCTGGAACACTTTTTTCCTCCCAAATTTGAGGTTTTGTGTATTGAGGATACTCTAAAAGTCCGTTCTCAAAACTCTCCTCTGTTTTTGATTGTTCATTTCCTAGTACACCTGGTAACAATCTTAAGATGCTGTCCAAAACAACAAAGGATGCTATTTCTCCTCCAGATAAAATAAAGTCTCCAATGCTAAGTTCTTCTATATTTCTTGTTGATAATATTCTCTCATCAACACCTTCGAAATGACCACATATTAAACTGATTGATTTTTCTTTTGATAACTCTAGTGCTAATTTTTGATCAAGCTTTTTTCCTTTAGGAGATAAATAAAAAATTCTTTCACCTTCTTTCTTATTTTGATCAATCGATTTTGCTAAAACATCTGCTCTTAACAACATGCCAGATCCACCTCCAAAGGGGGTGTCATCAACTGTCTTATGTTTATCTTCTGCGCTATCTCTAATGTTTACAACTTTAAGATCCCAAATTTTACTTGATAGTGCCTTTCCATAAAGCCCTTTACTTAAAGGGCCTGGAAAAATATCTGGGTAGAGTGTGAATATTTGAGCTTGCCACATGAATTTAGCTATTTAACTTCTTCCTTTGGAGCTGCTGCTGGTGCCGCTTCTACTTTAGGAGCTTCTTCCTTTGGAGCTGCTGCTGGTGCCGCTTCTACTTTAGGAGCTTCTTCCTTTGGAGCTGCTGCTGGTGCCGCTTCTACTTTAGGAGCTGCTGGTTCATCTCCTTCTTTTTTTCTTTCTTTTTTAGGTATGGCTTTATTAGGATTGTTAGCATTTGCAGGCATAGGAATAATATCATTTTCACCTAAAATTCTTGCAACTCTTGCTGTTGGTTGGGCGCCTTGACCTAACCAATATTTAATTCTTTCTGCTTCCAGCCCTACTCTTTCTTTTTTATCTTTTGGTAAAAGAGGATTGAAGAATCCTACTTTTTCAATAAACCTTCCGTCTCTTGCACGACGACTGTCGGCTATAACTACTTTGTATACTGGTCTTTTCTTTGTTCCACCTCGTGATAGTCTTATTTTTATCATTTTTTTTCCTTTATTTATTTAAGTTGATTTAATAGCTCTGGAGGTATTCCTTTATCAGACATACCCTTCAGGTTTCCTTTTGACATCTTCTTCATCATTTCAGAC
>Ga0307986_10001695_pt1 | contig 15971 bp, 14 predicted proteins | sample EllFjometageno82_FD_203170 | JGI IMG/M metagenome (GOLD analysis project Ga0307986, IMG submission 203170) | Marine microbial communities from Ellis Fjord, Antarctic Ocean - #82 | ecosystem: Environmental > Aquatic > Marine > Unclassified | place: Southern Ocean | collected 2014-10-09
AATGACTCTACAACTTTTACTGCATTGGCCGACGTACAACATATATCTGTCTCAGCTTTAACATCAGCAGAAGTATTAATATAAGAAACAACAGGAACACCTGGATACTTTTGTTTAAGCAATCTTACATCATCACCCGTAATAGATGCTGACAACGAACATCCTGCAGACATATCTGGCAATAAAACTTTTTTTGATGGATTCATAAGTTTTGCTGTTTCAGCCATAAAGTGCACACCACAGAGTACAATAATACTTGCTGAAGTCTTTGCTGCTTCTACTGCAAGTGCAAGAGAGTCCGCAGATATATCAGCAACACCATGATAAATTTCTGGTGTTTGGTAGTTATGTGCTAAAATAACAGCGTTCTTTTCAACTTTTAGTTTGTTTATTTTTTCAATAAGTGGGGCATGAATTTTCCACTCTATTTCAGGCACAGACTTAGAAATTTTTTTATAAATTTCAGCTGTTGATATATTAAACTGTTGTTGTGTAGACATACTTATTCTAGTTTACCAACTTGCAGTAAATTTGTCATTCATTTATTGTCGCATATAGTGCGCGGTCGTGCTGAAATTGGTAGACAGGCACGGTTGAGGGCCGTGTGGGGCAACCCATGAGAGTTCAAATCTCTCCGACCGCACCAAAATAAGAAAACTAATCTAAAAAATATAGCTATAAACTAATCTAGAGCTAGTTATTAGGATGAGAACATAAATTATATTGTAGAACAAAGTTTCCTCAACATATTTTAGAATTTGATAGCCAATTAAAATTCCTACAACTGAAAGTGGAAAAAGTATCATTGATTGCTTGAAGCTCTCAAGAGTAATCATAGAGAGATTTATATAAAAAGGAAATTTAATCAAATTAACAAATGTAAAAAAAATAACTCTTGTTCCAACATATATTTCTTTTTTCATTCTTAAAGGTAGAAGATAGATACTTGTTGGTGTTCCTCCAGCGTGAACACAAAAACTAGTAAAGCCAGCAATAGTTGAACAAACACTACCTTTTAAAAAAGATTTTTTAGTAGGAATAAGTTTATTTTTTTTAAATAAAAAATAGTGTGCTGAAAAAAGAAATCCCATCAAACCTACGATAAATTTTAATAGATCTTCTGAAAAATAAGAAAAAGTTATAGAACCAACAAAAATTCCAATTGCAGAAAAAGGAACTATTAATTTTAACGTATCGAGATCAAATTCTTTTCTAAATCTATATACAGCAATAAAATCAGAAAGAATAAGTATGGGCAAGATGACTGCTAAAGCTTGTCCTAAAGGCATAACAACAGTCATTAATGGAATAGAGATTAGTGCAATCGATCCTCCCAATCCTGACTTAGCAATACCAAAGATAATAATTGCAGGAACCACGCAAAGAAAAAATAAAAGATTGATCTCCATTTTAAAACTTAAAATGAGAAGGGACTAGTATTTGAACATTAGTCTCATTAACTTTTAAATCTTCTTTATAAAACTCTGAAAAACTTGGGTCAAAAAGTCTTATTAAAGCAAAAGGGTAGGCACCATTAATTAGTACTTTTCCAACCACCTTATCTTTAAATTTGATTTCATCCGAAATTTTTAAATTATCTTTTGCAATAATTGGAATAAGTTTTCGTCTAACTTTATTTTTTAATTTCATTCTTGCAGTATTTTCTTGACCGACATAGCAACCTTTTTTAAAATCAATAGCATTCAATTCTTCAAAATTAGATTCTAAGCTAAATAAGTTATCTTGAAGATTTTTTATTCCTTGAATAGGTATCCCTTCTGCATGAGCATCCTTTAAATAATTGGACTTATCTACAATTTTTAAATTCAATTTTTTTATCGTAAGATGTAATTTCTCAAGATTTGATAAAATTCTGGCACCCAGTTTTGGCGAACGAGTGTCTAGAAAATAAGGACTTTCTCTATACAATATGGTTTTTTTATTAGAAGTTACTTCGTTTTGAATCTCTTTAAACTTTTCTTCACTAGTAACCCCTATTACATAGGATGATGATAAATCTTTAATCTCAATTTTAGATCTTAGTTTGTATTTTGAGAGGTGCTTTATAAGCCCTTCTTTAAAAGTATCGTCACAATCTAAAAAATAGCTTTCATTATTTTTTATAATAAAAAATTCATATAAATATTTGCCTTGAGCAGTAAAAATCCCTGAAAATATTGAACTAGATTCACTTACTTTCTCAATATCATTACTAATTATATTTTGTAGAAAATCTTTGGCATCTGGTCCTTCAACAGAAATTAAACCTTGATTTTCAAGTATAACGATTTGACTTTTTTTCATATTTGCAAGTTTACACTGTATAATATATTTAAGTAACCATGTCTGAAAATTATAGCCTTATTATTAAAAATGGATCTTGCTATATTAATGGCAAGCTAGAGAAAACAGATGTTGCTTTAGTAGATAAAAAAATTAAAAAAATTGGAAAAATAGAAGTTAATGATACCAAGGTCTTTGATGCCTCTAATAAACTAGTTCTACCTGGAATAATTGATACTCAGACACATTTTAGAGAACCTGGCTCAACAGATAGAGAAGACTTAGAAAGCGGTAGTAGAGCGGCAGTACTTGGTGGTGTCACATCCGTATTTGAAATGCCAAACACTAATCCACCTACGTCTAACTTAGTTGAGTTTGATAAAAAACTAAACTTAGCAAAAAATAGAATGCATTGTAATTATGCTTTTTATTTTGGTGCAACTCCCGAAAATGCTGATCAACTTTCTAAATTAAAAGGTTTAAAGGGTTGTTGTGGCGTTAAACTTTTTGCTGGTTCATCAACTGGTAAATTATTAGTTGATAAAGAAGCTGATATTGAAAAAGTTATTTCTCAAAGTGATAGAATAGTTTCTATTCATTCTGAAGATGAAGAAATATTAAATTTGAGAAAAAAATTTATTAAAGAGGGAGATGTTCATTCTCACCCAGAATGGAGGAACACAGAGTGTGCTATTTCATCTACTAGAAGAGTTGTTAAAATAGCGGAACGATACAATAAACAAATTCACGTGTTGCACGTTACTACAAAAGAAGAAGTTGATTTTTTAGCAATGCATAAAAAAAATGTAACTTTTGAAATAACACCTCAACATTTAACTTTGTACGCACCAGATTGTTATGACAAGCTTGGAACTTTTGCGCAAATGAATCCACCAATCAGAAAAAAAGAACATTACGACAGACTATGGGTTGCTATTAAAAATTCTGTTGTTGATGTTTTAGGTTCTGATCATGCCCCACATTCAAAAGAAGACAAAAAGAAAAAATATCCTGCCTCTCCTTCAGGTATGCCTGGAGTACAGACTATTCTACCTCTTATGTTGAATCATATTAATAATGAAAAATTAGGTTTAGAACAGTTAATTAAATTAATGTGTGAAAATCCTTGTAGAATTTTTGGTATAAAAAACAAAGGTTATATTAAAGAAGATTTCGATGCAGATTTAACAATTGTTGACATGAACAAAGAACAAACTATTAAAGATGAAATGATAGCAAGCAAATGTGGTTGGACACCATTTAATAACTTTACTGTAAAAGGTTTTCCAGTTGCAACAATTGTTAATGGGAAAATAGTAATGGCTGATGGAAAAGTTAATATCGAAGGTGCAGGTCAGCCTTTAGATTTTTAATATATTATTTTCAATTAAATCTTTTTTTATTTCTTCTAGAATCATTGGGTCATCAATAGTAGCTGGTATTTTATAAGGTTCATTATCAGCAATTTTTCTTACTGTTCCTCTTAAAATTTTTCCTGATCTTGTTTTGGGAAGTCTTTTAACAATAATTGCTATTTTAAATGCAGCAACTGGACCAACTTTGTCTCTAACCATTTTTACGCATTCGTCAGTAATTTCCTTTTTATCCTTATTAACTCCAACCTTTAGAGCAAGTAAACCGATTGGAATTTGACCCTTAAGTTTATCCATTATTCCAAGTACAGCACACTCAGCTACATTCTTGTGCTCAGCCAAAACCTCCTCTATTGCACCGGTAGACAATCTATGCCCCGCAACATTAATAACATCATCTGTTCGCGACATAATCCAAACATAACCATCTTCATCAATGTGTCCTGCATCATAGGTTTGATAATAACCAGGATAAGTCGACATATAGTTTATTTTATATCTCTCGTCTGCCTCCCATAGAGTAGGGAAAGTCCCAGGAGGCAAGGGAAGCTTAATAACAATGTCTCCCATAACACCTGGTTTAACTTCTTTTCTTTCAGAATTTAAAACTTTTACATTATAACCAGGAACTGGTTTAAAAGCCGAGCCATATTTAACCGGAAAAGACTCTATACCAGTACAATCAGCTGTTATTGCCCAACTTGTTTCAGTTTGCCACCAATGATCTATGACTGGAGACCCTGAAAGCCTTTCAAACCACTTAATCGTATCTGGATCAGCTCTTTCTCCCGCGAGAAATAATTTTTCAAATTTATTTAAGTCATATTTTTTAAAGTACTCTCCATTAGGATCTTCTTTTTTAATAGCTCTAATGGCTGTTGGAGCTGTAAAAAGAGATTTAACTTTATGCTGAGAAATAACTCTCCAGAAAACCCCAGGATCAGGTGTTCCGACAGGCTTACCTTCAAACAAAACTGTCGTACATCCGTAGAACAAAGGTGCATAAACAATATAAGAATGTCCTACAATCCAACCAATATCACTTGCTGACCACCACACATCGTCTTGATCAATATTATAAATATTTTTCATCGTCCATTTCAAAGCAACTATATGGCCAGCAATATCTCTAACAATTCCTTTCGGTAAACCTGTAGTACCGGATGTATAAAGAATATAAGCATAGTCACTTCCTTTCATCTTTTCACAATCTGCTGGCTCAACATCTTTTAAAGATTCTTCCCAGGAAATATCAATAGAATTATTAAGTTCTGCTTTAAAATTATCTCTTTGATAAATAATGCACTTATCTGGCTTGTGTTTAGCAAGTTCTATAGCTTTATTTAAAAGAGGTTTGTACTCAACTGTACGTCCAGGTTCATAACCACAAGATGCTGATATGATTAATTTTGCTTTTGAATCATCTATTCTACTAGCAAGTTCGTTTGCAGCAAAACCTCCAAAAACTACAGAATGTACAGCACCAATTCTTCCACAAGCTAACATGGCGATAACTGCTTCTGGAATCATCGGCATATAGATAATAACTCTATCTTTTTTTTTAACGTTCTGTTTTTTTAATGCACCAGCAAATAAAGCAACTTTATCTCGCAGTTCATCATAAGTTATTTTTTTTTGTGTATTTGTAATAGGACTATCATAAATGATTGCTATTTTGTCTCCTCTACCATTATTTATATGATGATCTAATGCGTTATAACAAGTATTTGTCACACCATCTTCAAACCATTTATAAAAAGGGGGATTATCAGTATTTAAAATCTTTGTAGGTTTTTCATACCAAAAAATATCTTCAGAAATTTTTTTCCAAAAATCTTCTTTGTTTTTTATAGATGAATTATAAACTTCTTTATATTTAGACAAATAAAATTTCTATTTTAGTTTTTATTTATTGTAATTATCGCCATTAAAAATAAAAAACCTAACAAAAACAACATATTTATTAATTAATAATTTAGCTATTAAACTGACTTAAGTGGTTTAAAGTGTGAACTTTTATACACTTGCCCTATTTTTTTTAATACCTATATTATAACTAATGCCAAAAATTACTTATATTTCACACAAAAATAAAAAAAATATAGTTGAAGTTCCAACAGGTCTTTCTGTTATGGAAGGAGCTTTACAAAATAATATTGAAGGAATAGACGCAGATTGCGGTGGCTCAATGGCTTGTGCAACTTGCCATGTTTATGTCTCAGAAAATTGGATAGATAAGATAGAAAAAATTCATGATGCAGAACAAGATATGTTGGACATGGCTTATGAACCAAAAAAAAATAGTAGATTAAGCTGTCAAATTATTGTCTCAAATGATCTTGATGGTCTAGAAGTAACAACACCTTTAAAACAAACTTAAATGATAAAGACAGATGCAATTATAATTGGTGCGGGCCCAACTGGGTTGTTCGCAGTTCATCAACTTGGAATTATAGGATTAAAATGTGAAATTATAGATAATTTAGATCGCTCAGGCGGTCAGTGCATAGAACTTTATCCCGACAAACCTATTTATGATATTCCAGCTATTCCAGAGTGTACGGGAGAAGAACTTACAAATAGTTTGTTAAAACAAATAGAACCTTTTAAAGCTGGTTTTCATTTAGGTCAGAGAGTAGAAGAAATTAAAAAAGAAAATAATTTATGGATTTTAAAAACCAACAAAGGAAATTTTTTTTCATCACCTAATATTATTATTGCAGGTGGCGTGGGTTCTTTTGAACCAAGAAAACTTGTGCTTAAGGAAGCTGAAAAATTTGAAGGTAGTCAAATTTTTTATTCAGTAACTAATAAAGATTTTTTTCAAAATAAAAAAATATCAATATTTGGCGGAGGGGACTCAGCATTAGATTGGGCTTTAGAACTTTCAAAAATGAACGAAATTACCTTGATACATAGAAGAGCTGATTTTCGAGGCGCCGCCCATACTTTAAGTGAAATTAAACAAAAAGAAAAAGAAGGCAAGATATTAATAAAAACACCTTATAACCTAAAGTCAATCGAAGGTGACAAAACGATGTCTGGAATTAAAATAGAACACGAAGATGGAAAGTTAGAAAAGATCAAAGCTGATTATATATTAAGTTTTTTTGGCCTTATTATGAAGCTCGGCCCAATTGCTGACTGGGGCTTAAATATTGAAAAAAAAACTATTCCTGTTAATACAGAAAATTTTCAGACCAACAAAGAAGGTATTTTTGCTGTTGGAGATATTTGTACTTATCCAGGAAAATTAAAACTCATTTTATCTGGTTTTCACGAGGCAGCTTTAGCAGCCAGAGCGTGCTTTAAAAGAGCTAAGCCTGACGAAACATATAGATTTGAATTCACTACAGCTTCAAAAAGTATTCACGATAGACTTGGTCTAAAAGATTGATAGAACTTTTTACGGCTAACACTCCTAATGGAATAAAAATTTCTATTATGCTTGAAGAAATTAAGTATGATTACAAAGTAACATTAATTGACATATCTAAAAACGATCAGTTTAAACCTGAATTTAAAAAAATAAGCCCTTTTAACAAGATACCAGTCATTAAAGATCATAAAAATAATGTTAGTCTTTTTGAGTCAGGTGCTATTTTAGTCTATCTAGGAGAAATAAGTGGAAAGTTTTACGATCAAGATAAAAAAACAATCATAAATCAATGGTTGATGGCTCAAATGGCTTATATAGGTCCAATGCTAGGTCAACATCACCAATTTCATCATTATAATCCAGGTAAAAGTCAATTTGGCGAAGAAAGATATTTTAAAGTTTGTACAAGAATTTATAAAGAATTAGACGAGAGATTAGCGGAAACAAATTATTTAGCTGGAAACTTCTATTCAATAGCTGATATTGCTGCGTTTCCTTGGATTGCAAGACATGAGTGGCATGACATTGGTCTTAAAAAATATAATAATCTATCGAGGTGGTATGAGTTAGTTTCAAAAAGAGAAGCAGTACAAAAAGGCTATGATCTCTTTGAAAAAGGAGAAAAAGTTCCCAGTGTTTAATCTTCAATATATATTTTTTCATCTCGCTCATGTTTTTCTTGAGCTTCAATTGAAAGTGTAGCAACAGGTCTTGCTATAAGTCTTTTTAATCCGATTGGTTCAGAAGTTTCTTCACAATATCCATATGTATCATCTTTAATTTTTCGTAGAGCAGAATCAATTTTTTCAATTAATTTTCTACTTCGAGCTAGAGCTTTCATCTCAACTGTTTTATCCGTGTAAGAAGAGGCCTGGTCAACCATATCTGCAGATGAGACACTATCATCAGAGGAGTTTAAAAGATTAGTTAAACTATTGGACTTTATAATATCATTTTTCCAACGCAATAGTTCTGATGTAAAAAATTTTTTATGTTTAGCGCACATATAGCTTTCTTTAAGGCTAGGCACATAGGGCTTTCCACTAGTTTTTTTTTCTAGATTTTTGATCGTTTTTTTTACTGCTTTTTTTACTGTTTTTTTAGTAGGTTTTTTTATCATATTTTTAAAAAAGGGGGAGTATATGTTTCAAATTTTACGTGTCAATAGACTTTAAATTGTATTAATTATAAGTCAAAATGATAAAAAAAAAAAATATTTCTCTAATCTTTAATTTATTTCTCTTAACACATCTTTTTGTTTGGACTTTTGTACCATTTCTATCAAATAAAAATCTACCCTTAGACGTTATAGAAGCTTTAGCATGGGGAAGTAATTTAGACTGGGGATTTGACAAACATCCACCTTTAAGTGCTTTTTTTTCAGAAATTATTTACCAAATTTTCGGCAGGCAAGATTGGGCTTATTATTTATTAAGCCAAATATTTATCATATTTTCTTTTGTAGTTATCTTTAAATTAGCTAAAATTTTTTTAAAAAATGAAGTACACGCGCTTCTTTCTGTCCTTTTGCTTGAAGGTATTTACTTTTATAATTTTACCACACCAGAGTTCAATGTGAATATCTGCCAAATCCCCTTTTGGTCTTTAACCGTTTATTATTTTTGGAAATGTTTTGAAAATGATAAAATTCAAAATTGGGCTTTACTCGGTTTGTTCGCAGCCTTAGGAGTTTTGTCAAAATACTTATTTGTTTACTTGTTAGTTGGGATGACTGTATTTTTTATCTTTAAAATAAAAAAAAATAAAAAATTTAATTATAACTTTTTTTTTTCAATAGTAGTTTTTTTGCTAGTTTTATCACCACACTTCATGTGGTTGATTGATAATGACTTTAAAACTTTCGTCTATGGACTAAAAAGAACAAGCCTCGATAATAGTAATTTTTTAAATCACTTAATTTATCCTTTAAAATTTACTCTTAAACAAATAGGAATTCTAATCCCTTTCTTTGTTTTACTAAGCTTAATTATTTCAAGATTTAAGTTTAAGATTAAGTTGAGTGACGAAAAGCTAGTCTACTTAATATCCACATCACTTATACCAATTTTATTAATGTTATTAACTTCTTTAGTTTTTGGTATAAACATTCGAACTATGTGGATGACACCATTCTATTTATTTTTTGGTCTGTTATTTATTTATATTTTTGAATCTAAAATTAAATTAAATTATCTAAAAAAATTTGGGATAATATTCTTATTTATTTTTATTCTTTCACCAACTGCATATTTATATGTGTCTTTTTCAAAAGACAACAAGAGAACTGATTTTCCAGGTAAGGAAATAGCTAGGTTAGTACAATCTAAGTGGAATAAAAATTTTACAAATAAAATTGCTATAGTTGTAGGTGATGAGTGGTTAGGAGGAAATTTATCGTATCACCTTCAGTCTAGACCCAGATGGTTTAATAATTTAAGTACCGAATTAAAAAATTTAGAATTAGATGGTGGAGTAATTTATACAGGTAATGCTGATGTTCTAAAATCAATCTGCCCAGGAGAGTTTGGCAAGATTCAACTTCAGGGTATATGCATGATTGGAGCAAGGTGAAAAAATTTATCATTTTAATTCCAGTTTATAATGACTGGAAATCCTTAAGAAAACTTTTAGAGAATATTAACGACAATATTAAAAATATTTCAAATACTGAATTTAGCTGCGTTATAATTAACGATTCTTCACCAGTAAATAATTCTGAGATTAGAGTTCCGTCTAATATTAATTCTATTAAGATCATTCATATGTATAAAAATAGAGGTCATGCAAGATGTAATGCTTTTGGTATAAAATATTTATCTAAAAAATTGGATCTAGACTACGTTATTTTAATGGATAGTGATGGAGAGGATAGACCTGAAGAGCTAAAACTTTTAATTAATAAAATTTTATCAGAACCTGAAATGTCTGTTGTCGCAAAACGTGTTAAAAGATCTGAAGGATTTTTATTTAAACTGCTTTATCAAATCCATAAATATTTAACTCTATCAATGACAGGTAAACTTATAAATTTTGGAAACTATAGCTGTTTAACAAAAAATGATTTAGACATTTTATCAACTAAAGCTAGCTTATGGAGTAGTTTTTCAGGATCTTTCAAGAAGTATATCAAAAGGTATAATGAAATAAATTCTTTTAGAGGGATGAGATATTTTGGACCTTCGCAAATGTCTCTATTTAAACTTATTATTCACTCTTTATCTATTATGGCCGTATTTAAGTATCATGTTTTTGTTATCTCAATTATTTTAATTTTGTCACTTCAATATATAGCAATCATTATCAGTTTTAACTTTTTGTTTTTTCAAATAATGATAATTTTATTTAATATATTTGTATTTATTGTTTCATTTAGGGAAAGTGAGATAGAGTTAAAAAGTAGTGATTCAAACATAAAAAAAATTGAAGAATTTACACACCATAAAGTTGTAAAATGAGTCCAGACTAGAATCAAAGGTGAATCAAAACGTGAACATCTAATCTAAATCGTGATAATATGTGGATAAATGCAACAATGTATATTTTTATAAACGTTTGCTTAAATAAGTAAAAAAGATTTAATTAAGAAAAAAAATATGAAAATTCAATATTATTACGCTTTATCGTCTCCATTTGCATACTTAGGATCTTTAAAATTTCAGTCTATAGCAAAAAAATATAACGTTGAAACAATTGAAAAACCTTGTGATTTAGTTTGTGGAATATTTGCTAAAACAGGAGGTATTCCTTTTCCGCAAAGATCAGCGCAAAGACAAAAATATCGATTAGGTGAAATAAGAAGATGGAGCATCTTTTTAAACATTAAAACTAATATTAAACCAAAATTTTTTCCACAAAAAGACCCACATATTTCTGCTAAGTCAGAAAAAGTTTCTAAAATTTATGCCGACAACACAGAAGAAGCAGTAGAAAAAAATGTTTTTGGATCTCCAACATATATTTTTAATAATGAGTTATTTTGGGGACAAGATCGCTTAGAATTTTTAGAACGTGCTCTAAAAAATGCTTAAAGAAAAATTTATTAACACTTTAGAAAAAAAATATTTAAGCTTTTTAGCTACGCAAGAGGTCCGTAGTAAGCCTTTTTACGACAAACTTGGTCAGTTAGATAAATTTTATCTTCCTGTTTGTAAAAAAATTTATCAAGATTATAAAAAAAATAAAAAAATAAAGATAATAGGACTTGCGGGTGGACAAGGTGCAGGCAAAAGTACTATTACCCAGATAATAAAACTAATTTTAGAAATAAAATATAATTTAAATGTAGTTTATTTTTCAATTGATGATTTTTACAAAACGTTACCAGAAAGAATAAAATTTTCCAAAAAATTTCATCAATTATTCAAAATTAGAGGAGTACCAGGTACTCATGATACCAACTTAATAAAAAAAACTTTTAGAAATTTAATAAAGAAAAATTTTAAATCATTGTCTATTCCTCGTTTTGATAAATCAAGAGATGATCGTTTTCCAAAAAAAAAATGGCAAAAAATTAAGAAACAACCACAAATTATAATATTTGAAGGTTGGTGTGTAGGAGCAAAACCACAGGATAAAAAGTATTTAAAAAAACCTATTAATATTCTAGAAAGAAAAAATGATCCAAATTTAAAATGGAGATCAAAAGTTAATTACGAGTTAAACAATGATTATAAAAAAATTTTTAAAAAGATTAATAAATTAATTTTTTTAAAAGTACCTAATTTTGAATGCGTCTATAAATGGAGACTTTTACAAGAAAAGAAACTCCAATCGACGTCTAAAGGAAAAAAAATTATGACTCCAACACAGATAAAAATTTTTATCATGCATTATGAGCGAATTACGAAGCAAATGCTTGTAGATTTAAAAAAAAAAGCCTATGCAGTGCTTTATTTAGATAAAAAACACAGATTCAATAAAATTAACTTTAACTAAAATGAAATTTATTATTATTTTTGCACTCACCATCCTTACTACAAATGCGCTTTCGGCCGCTGAACTTTTAACTTATTTAGAAAGTGCCTACAAAAATAATCCAGTTCTAAATGCCTCAAGAGAAAATTATAAAGCTGTTAAACAAAATATAAATATTTCTAGAAGTGAGTTTCTGCCCAGTATTTCTGTTTCAGGCAGTCAAAGTAGTCAGGAAAATTCTAGTAGAACAGACCAAACAGGAACCACACTGACTGACAGTAACAACAACCCTGAAATAAAATCATTTTCTGTCGATCAAAAAATATTTCAAGGTTTTCAAGGTTACAATTTAATAAAAAAATCAAAATTAGAGTCAGATCAAGCAATGTATCAACTCAAGAATACTGAACAACAAATTTTATTACAATCCGCTACTGCTTATTATGATTTGGTTTACAAAATTAAAAATACTCAATTTAATCTAGCAAATGTCGATCTGTTTGAAAGACAAGTGGAGTCAGACAGTGCGCGACTACAAAAAGGTGAGGTTACACTAACTGACTTAGCTCAATCAGAGTCATCTTTAGCAGGAGCAAACGCAAAGTTTATTGCGGCGAAGAATGAACTTTTAACAGCTAAAAGTAATTTCGAAAGAATAATTAGATTACCTCCTCCAGACAAAATTTTAAAAGACGATTATACAAAAAATATTACCTTAAATTTTCCAAGTGATCTAAGTTCGGCCTACTCTTATTCAAAAACAAATAACCCAAAATTAATTCTTGCTAAGTTATCTTATGAAATATCTGAAAAAAATGTTTATATTGAAAAATCAAAATTCTCCCCATCTGCATCTGTTAATTATACTCAATCACAAAATAAAAATTTTAGCTCTACTGTTGATAACATAGATCAAGAGACCCTTAAAGCAACAGTTACTATCCCACTCCTTAAAGGTGGAAAAAATTATTCTTCTCTTAAAAAAGTAAAGTTTAAAAAAGAACAAAGCAATTTAATTTTGCAAGATACAATTAATGAAGTAAAAACAGATACAGTAAATGCTTGGTCCGCTTACCAGTCATCCGAAAGTGTTTTAAAAGCTACACAGTCTCAGGTTAAGGCTGCAGAAATTGCAAATGAAGGTATTACATTAGAATATGATTCTGGCAATTCACGAACAACTCTTGAAGTTATTCAATCTAGAACTTTACTATTGGACGCAAGAATAAGTAATGCAATAGCTCAAAGAGACTTTGCAACATCTAAGTTTAAGCTATTAGCAGTAATAGGTGAACTAACGCTCAAAAATCTAAAAAAATCGTAAATAATCTAATTTAAATGTTAAATTTTTAAAAGCTTGAAAAAAAAGAACAAAGCATGTACATTTAATATAACGATTCGAACAAATAAAAGGATAAAAAATGATAAAAAATAATTTAAAAGTAGTGAAATCAGACAGTAAAAAAGAGCAAGAATTAAAAGAAAAAAATAAAGCCTTGGAAGCTGCCATTAGCCAAATAGATCAAAATTTTGGTAAAGGATCAGTAATGAAACTGGGACAGCAACAAGCATTAGATATTGAGTCTGTATCGACAGGTTCTTTAAGCTTGGATTTAGCGCTTGGTATTGGTGGTTTGCCAAAAGGTAGAATTATTGAAGTTTATGGACCAGAATCGTCTGGAAAAACAACCTTGGCTCTCCAAGTATTAGCTGAAGCTCAAAAAAAAGGTGGAATATGTGCTTTCGTTGATGCTGAGCATGCACTAGATCCAATTTATGCAAAAAAATTAGGTGTAAAAACTGGTGAGCTATTAATTTCCCAGCCAGATACAGGCGAACAAGCTTTAGAGATAGCAGACACATTAATCAAATCTGGATCAATATCAGTGCTTGTTATTGACTCAGTTGCAGCTCTTACGCCAAAAGCTGAATTAGAAGGTGAAATGGGTGATCATCACGTCGGCCTTCAATCGAGATTAATGAGTCAAGCTTTGAGAAAAATAACCGGATCTGTTTCTAAATCAAACACCATGGTTATTTTTATAAACCAAATAAGAATGAAAATTGGTGTCATGTTTGGAAGTCCTGAAACTACATCAGGAGGAAATGCATTAAAATTCTACTCATCTGTAAGATTAGATATTAGAAGAATAGGTGCAATAAAAGATAAAGATGAAATTATTGGTAACTCAACTAGAGTTAAAGTAGTTAAAAACAAGGTGGCACCACCATTTAAGGTTGTTGAATTTGATCTTATGTATGGAAAAGGAATTAGCAAGACAGGTGAACTTGTGGATCTTGGAGTTAAGGCAGGTGTCGTAGAAAAAGCAGGTGCCTGGTATGCTTATAAAGGTGAAAAAATTGGCCAAGGAAGAGAAAATGCAAAAATTTTTCTAGAGCAAAATCCTAAAGCAGCTGAAGAAATCGAAAAAACAATCAGAGATCAAGCTACAGCAGTTAGAGAAGCACTTGACGGAAACCCTGTTGCTAAAGAGAAAGATTCTGAAAATAAAGAACCAGTGGAAGATAAAAAAGAAACAGTAGAAAGTAAAAAAGTTTTAACTGATACTGATAAAAAATAAATTATAGTTGTTATCTCAGCGAAAGGCCATTTGAGGCCTTTCGCGTCCCTAGTATTAAAAATTATTAAATAATTAAACTCAACCTGAAATTACATGCAGGCAAAATTTACCGTATAATGAAATTATCGTTTGTAGTTAAATTTATAATATAAACAAAAGGAGTAACAATGAGCGCACAAGCAAAAAGTTCGAAAATGTCATCTTCTATAGATACATCTCATTTAAAAGTAAAGTTTCCGTTTAAAACTAAATATGGAAATTTTATTGGTGGAAAATTTGTAGAACCAAAATCAGGTAAATATTTTGACAATACAACACCAATCACAAATGAAGTTATCTGTCAGGTGCCAAGATCAAATGAAAAGGATGTTGAGTTTGCATTAGATGCAGCTCATGCAGCTTTTCCTACATGGGGAAAAACTTCTATCAGCGAGAGATCCAATATTCTTTTAAAGATAGCAGATGTAATTGAAAAAAATTTAAACCTACTTGCAACAGCAGAATGTCTCGATAACGGTAAACCAATCAGAGAATGTATGGCTGCTGACTTACCATTAGTTGTTGATCATTGGAGATATTTTGCAGGAGTAATTAGAGCTGAAGAGGGTTCTATAGGTGAGATAAGTAATGATGAATATTCTTATCACGTCCCAGAACCACTTGGTGTAGTTGCACAAATTATACCTTGGAACTTCCCACTTTTAATGGCTACTTGGAAACTTGCACCAGCCTTGGCTGCAGGGAACTGTGTTGTGTTAAAACCGGCCGAACAAACACCAGCATCTATCTTACTTTTAATGGAATTAATTGGAGATTTATTACCACCGGGTGTTTTAAATATTGTTAGTGGTTATGGTTTAGAAGCAGGAAAACCTTTAGCGTCTTCTAAAAGAATTAGAAAGATTGCTTTTACAGGTGAGACAACTACTGGACGTTTAATCATGCAATACGCAGCACAAAACATAATCCCTATAACATTAGAATTAGGAGGAAAATCTCCGAACGTTTTTTTTGAAGATGTTATGGATAAAGATGACGCTTTCTTTGACAAATGTTTAGAAGGTTTCACTATGTTTGCACTTAATAACGGAGAAGTTTGTACTTGTCCCAGTAGAGCTTTAATTCAAGAATCTATTTATGATAAATTCATGAAGAGAGCTTTAGAAAGAGTGAAAGCAGTTAAACAAGGTAATCCTTTACAAATGGACACTATGTTAGGAGCACAATGCTCTTTAGAACAAATGGAAAAAATAAAATCTTACTTAGATTTAGGCAAGAAAGAAGGAGCCAAAGTTCTAGCTGGAGGAAATGTAACTAAAATGAATAGTGGTTTAGAAAAAGGAAACTATATTGAAGCAACTGTCTTTGAAGGAAAAAATGACATGCGTGTATTCCAAGAGGAAATCTTTGGGCCGGTAGTTTCAGTTACTACTTTTAAAG
>Ga0307986_10001696_pt1 | contig 15962 bp, 19 predicted proteins | sample EllFjometageno82_FD_203170 | JGI IMG/M metagenome (GOLD analysis project Ga0307986, IMG submission 203170) | Marine microbial communities from Ellis Fjord, Antarctic Ocean - #82 | ecosystem: Environmental > Aquatic > Marine > Unclassified | place: Southern Ocean | collected 2014-10-09
TAAAGATGGCAAAATAGGACTATCTTACTTTTCATAATAGCATGAGCTTAAATAGAATGCATTAATCATCTTTTTAAAATATAAGGAATCCATGAAAAAAAAAGGTCACACCCCTACAACTAGGGTCAAAAATCCAGAACCCCATATATCAGATCCTGACTGGATCATCTGGGCTGCTTGGGCTGACCGAATTACTTTTGAAGAAATAGAGCAAAAAACTGGAAAGACAGAAGCTGCAGTAATCAAGATTATGAGGCGTTCTATAAAACCAGTATCATTTAGATTGTGGAGAAAAAGAGTTAATCAAAAAAGTATTAAACACAGAAAAAAGTTTGAATATTCTAGGAAAGAAATAACTAGTAAAATTAAAAAGAATGATTATTTATAAGATATGAAATCAGTAACTATTTATACAGGTCCACTTTGTGCTTTTTGTGATGCAGCAAAAAAATTATTAACTAGAAACAATGTTGAATATAAAGAGATTAATATTGCAACAGTAGATGGCGCAATGGATGAAATGATTGCAAAAACTAACGGTAAAAGAACTATTCCTCAAATTTTCTTTGATAACCAGCACATTGGTGGATACGATGACGTTAGAGCTCTTGAAAAAGAAAATAAACTAACAAATCTTCTTAAATAAAAAAAATTGTCTGTAAAAAATTCTTTTAACTAAAATTTTTACTTTGGTAACTCACCATTATAACTAGTGGCAGTTGGTGATGCTGTTGCACTATATCGAACAACTTTATCATCAACAAAGTCAGTTGCACTTGCATTTGCTGCTGCATGTGATGCTTCAAATGATGCTGTTGATTGACCCAGTGTACCCTCTCCCTCTGTAATAAATCTAGCACCAACATAAACATTACTATCTCCACCAGTTCGATGACTAACATTTTTTTGCATAGCAAGTCTTTCTGAATTATCAAAGTACGGAGCAATAGATCCATCTGCCCTAATTAGACTAGTCGTTGTATGTTTTTCTAGCCACGCATAAGGTTCATTAATGTTTGATAACATTCCTCCTGTGCTACTTACAACTGTATGCGTTAACTCTCCATCTATAGGTAAAGATACAATTGCTTTTGCGCCACCAATTTTGGTGTTAATCATTTGAGACGCTCCTGTTAAAGTAATTCTAGACTCAATTTCTCCAAATAAAACTTTTCTTTTAAAATCGATATAAACTTTTATTCTAGCTTGTTGTGCTCCAGCTTCTGTAGAAAAAATTGTATTAGAGGTATCATCATTATAATGGCCACCTTCTTTGGTTAATGTCATTAATCCTGTATCATAAACAATAGTATCTATATTTGGTTTAAGCTCATTACTTCCTTCAAAAATATTTTCTTCTCCATTGATTAAAACAAGTTGAACATCATCACTCTCTTCCCCAGTAAGATTTGATAGGGCAGCTTCATTAATCAATAATCCAAATTTTTTTGCATCTTCTTGCACTGTTTTCTTAATTTCTTTTGGATTAATTACTTTACTTGTTGTTGCTTGTATCTGACTAGCATTTTGAGCACTACTTTGATTGGTAGCTGTAAAGCTTGAAGCAGTTGCTATCTTTTTAATTAAATTACTAGGAGAACTGGCAGTTACAGTGGCTAAAACAGAACTATTACTGAATATCCATACAATTGCTAAATATATAAATAATTTTATATTTTTCATTTAAATACCACCGATTGAAATCCAGGTGTTGAGATATTTACAGTATTAAATCCATCAGTGATATTAAGTGTTCCAGGAATCATTCCTAACGTATTTTTTTTGCCAGGGCCCAAAAGTACAACTGTGCTTTTTTCATCTGACTCAGTTACAACCACAAACTCAGTACCTCTAGCACCAATTGATCCTGTTGGTACGTTAACTTCTAAATTATCAGGATTTTGTTTGCTAATCTCACCTGTAATTACTCTTACAGTACCAATTTTAATATTAGAAACAATTTTTCCAACTTTAGATTGAGGATCATATACAAAATCATCAATAGTCAATTCTGATTTTTCACCAATAGTTAATGCTGTTTCGTCCAAGAGAAGTATTTGTGCATTCGATTGCGCTTTAACAATAATGGTATCTCCAAAATAAATTTTAGATCCTGTTAAAAGTTTTTCATTATTTTGATTAGAAATATCCCCAATACCTGCTGCAATTACACCAATAATTTCTTTGGAAATTCCAAAAGAAATTGAAGACATAAAAATAAGTAATGTCAGGATTAAAGTCTTATATTTATTCATATAGTGTAAATCTTTTTATTATATTAAAACTAGTACTCTCTCTTATAGCAGAGTTATTTAGTAAGGTCGAATCTGAGTCAATCTCAGTATGTTTAATGTTGTAAAAAATTTGACCTTTAGGATCTAATTTTTTAAAAAAAGGCAGTATTTGAATTAATTTACCAGAGAGTTGTATTTGAGAAGTTTTAATATCATCTTTTCTATCTTTTGTATTATGTATAATAAAATCTTTTTCATCATATTTATTTTTTTCAAAAGTTTTTTCTATTTTCAAATTTCCAAATGGTAAAACTCGAGTGTAACCAATGTTTAAACCATGGCCAGAATAAGCATTGAAATCAGCTTTTGCTTTTTTTTTTGAGTAAGAAATTTTTGTACTAATTAAATTAATATCTGAAAAAATATAATTGTAACCAATATTTGTTGAATAAAAACTATTGTTATCAACATCTGGATTATCTAATTCATTCCTGGATATTTTATTATAACTTGTTGTACTAATACTTGAGCTGTAGTTGATACTATTATTTTGATTAATATTATAAGTATTATTAAAACCAATTCCTTTAGTATTTAAATCAGCACTCGATCTTTCGTTGGGTCTTGAATAAAAAATATATGGCAATAAATAATGCTTACCTAAAATTTTAGAATAACTAACTGAACCTGAGGTTAAATCATTTTCATACAATCTACCTTTATTTTGGGTATTAATATTTAAAGAGCCACTAAAGCTAATTGCAGAAGTTGAATTTAAATTTTTACCAATTGTAATTGATCCACCTCGTGTGTAAGTTTTGTCATATTTTATTGCATCACTTCTAAAACTCCCCGTGCTAGTTCCTGCAAACAACTTTCCTGACTTGGTAACACCGTCAACGTTGGAATGGTCAGTTTGCATATAACTAACATCAAGATATGCAAACCATTTCGGTTTAGGTCTAGACTGATCTCTAATAGTCTCTAAAATTTCTTCAATGTAATCTCTAGTTTCTTTAGTAGTATTTGGATCTTGCAGCATAGTTTCTATCATCAATTGAAGTTTTGCCACTGAGTCCATTTTTAATAAAATTGAAATTAAGTAAAGTTTAAGATCTGTGTTAACAGGGTAGAGCATATTCAATCTCTCTAAAGTAGATAGAGTTGCCTTGTATCTACCTAAAGTTTCTTGCTCAGTTGCATATTTTAAATTGACCTCTAAATCACCAGGATTTTCTAAAATTTCTTGAAAGGTAACTTCTGCTAAAGAAGTTTTGGTGTATAAAATTAGTATAGATAAAAAAAAAATTACTTTTTTTAATTTTAAACTCATAATTCGTTATGAATTTATCTCCACGCACCTCTTGTTCTTCTTGTTTTGGTTTGAAATCGCACACCAAATGGATCAACACCCATTTTTTTAGCTTCTAAAGTTTGTGGGTCTTCACCACTTCTATGAACATCTAAAGACACAGTTGCATTGGTAGATATATCAATTTTAAAACCAATCGTGTTTTCTGTAATAAGTAGTGGAGTTTCTAGATGAGCAATGTATGCAATTTTTTTTGCATTAGCACGAGTTGTAGCTTTTACTCCAGAACTTTGTAAAAGCACAAATGCACTTTCTGTTCCAGTTGCATACTTATCAGCAGCGTAATCATCGAACGCTACAAAATCTCCTGAACCACCCATAGAATCTATTATTTCAAACTGATAGCCATATTCCTGCGTATCACCTGCAGCGGTAATAATATTTGCTCCACATGTTAATCCTAAACTTTCTTCTGCACCTGGAGTTGGAGCTGTAAAATCCCTTGCGGTTCCTGCCGCATTAGTATGACTAGATGCACTTATATTATTATAAGTCGTTGCTGCACCTTTAACTGTCCAACATTTTACACCATCTTCAGGACCACCATTGGCTGAATTGAAGCCATCCATTGTAAATGCTCCACCATTATCATCTCGAACAAATTCTACATTATGTTTTACAGCTAGATGATTGCTTCCAATAAAAACAGCATGCGAATAAACTCCAATTGGTAATACAAGTTCTTCTCCATCTAACATGTCCACTTCTTCACCTAGTGGAATTTCTATTATTTTTGGGTCACTATCTATTCTTGATACAATTGTTGCAGGACATACTGTTAAATCTGGAGTACTATCACTTATATAAGGATCTGAAATGCAAAGTAAAATTGTATATCCTTCCATTCTATAAAATAAAGGTGATACCATACATCCGTCTTCCGTAAAAGATGTTCCACCATCAATAGATAGGGGTTTTGCATCTGCAGGTACAGAGGCCTGGCCATTAGTGTTTTGAATAATTACTTTTCCATCTGATGTCGTGTGACATTCCTCTGCAATAGATGAAGTTGTAGTTGTATTAAGTCCTAAAAAAACGAAAGATAATAAAAAAAAAGCAGAAAATAAATATTTTTTCATAAGATTAAAACCCTCCCACTCTTACACCTGATGCATTAATTTTAACTACTCTGATTTTGTTTTCACGTTTTACAGGTTGATAAAGTTTATCACTAACGTCAGTTAATGTTTTAGCATTTTTAGGGGTATTATTAGATTGATTGTTTCCACCAAAATTTACTACATACTTAATACTTCCAAACCAAGAATCTGCTAGTTGATCATCATCTTGCTGATTATCATCCATGTAACCCCCTTCAATTGCTAAATTTCCAAATCTAGCATCTGCTCCCACTTTGTGTCCTTCTTCTCTATGTGAGCTAGTCTCTTCTGGGTTTTTAAATTCAAATATACTAACAAATAAACTCACATCATGCTTAATGGGTAAATGATAATCTCCTCGAAGATCCCAACCATTTAAAGCTCTTTCAATAGTTCCTTCTGCGTTAGTTCGTCTTGAACTAATTGCATCATAATAATTTGCTCTTACATCAAAAATACTTGTAATTGCTTCAGCACCTAATCCAACTCTTTCATGACTTTCAGTTAATTGATGATCATAAAATGTGTTAGCTCCTAATAGTAAGGTATTATCATTTAATAATTTTCTAATTCCAAAACCAAGGTTAATCGTTTCATCACCATCATGGGTATTAATACTTGTTTGATTAAAAATTGTACCAGAGTCTATTTTTAAAAGTTCATTAACACTCATGATCCTAAAAGTTGGCTTTAAATAATCTTGAGCCTTAATTTCAAAATCTAGATATTTCATACTATCAAAATTATCTTTTGCAAATGAAGAAATATTCTCAGAAATTTTATTGCTTAAAGCACTAGCACCTTGGTTAAGCTTATTAGTTAAATTATTTTTAGCTTTATCCTTTAATGAGCTATCACTAATTGCAGCTGTTGTAAGTAATGTGCCTAAGGCTAAGATTAATGATAATTTACTTGTGATCATGATTTCTAGTACAGCAATATAAGAACTTTGTATATATTAAAAAGACCCAGAATGGTGTTGTCTTTAAAATATATTACCTACTATCTCCAGGTTCTTCTTGTTTTGGTTTAAAGGTTAAACAAATACCATTATTGCAGTATCTTTTGCCAGTAGGTTTAGGTCCATCTGTGAAAATATGACCATGGTGACCACCACATTTTCTACAATGATATTCCACTCGCTCATAACCTAATAAAGTATCTGTTTTAGTTTCAAATGTATCTGGTAATGATTGATAAAATGAAGGCCAACCTGACCCACTTTCATACTTAGCAGAGGAATCAAATAATTTTTCTCCACAATTAGTACAGTGGTAACTGCCTTCCCTTTTCTCATGATTTAGCTCACTAGTGTCTGGTGCTTCTGTTCCATCTTCAAATAAAACAAGTTTTTGTTCAGCTGTTAAATCCTTATTAATTTTTTTAGTCATAAATTTATTCTAATACTCTTAATGGCTTACCCGCAACGCAAGCCTCTAAATCTTCAATCATCTGTGTATAAAATATACTGTAATTTTCTGCAGTCACGTATCCAACATGTGGCATTAACAATGCATTTGGTAAAAATCTTAGTTTATTACCCTCTGGTAAGGGTTCTTTTTCATAAACATCAAGACCCGCTCCAGCAATTACATTGGTGGATAGTGCTATTATTAAATCATCTTCATTTATGATTGATCCCCTTGAAGTGTTAATTAAAAAAGCAGTTTTTTTCATAGAATCTAGTTCTTTTAATTTTACTAACTCTTTATATCTCTCTCCTCCTTGAACATGGATAGATATAAAATCAGAATTTTGAAATAAATCTTCTTTGCTACATGGAAGTACATCTAATTCTTTACAGGTATCTAAGTTTAAATTTTCACTCCATGCCATAACCTCCATACCAAAAGCCTTACCAATTTTTGCAACTTGAGAGCCCACTCTACCAAGACCAACAAGTCCTAAAATTTTTCCTTTAAGTTCAAAGCCGATCGTTGATTGCCAATATCCTTGGTACATATTATCGATTTCTTCTTTAAAATTTCTTGCTAACCCTAAGATTAAACCCCAAGTTAATTCTGTTGTACCTGCAAAATCAATCTTGGTTCCACAAACTATAATCTTTCTTTTTTTAGCAGCAGCTAAGTCGATAGCTTTGTTTCTTGATCCACTTGTAATGATATATTTAAGATCATTAAGGTTATCAATTAAGTTTTTAGTAATGAGAGTTCTCTCTCTCATTATCAATAATGCTTCAAAATCTGACAATTGCTCTATTGCATCTGCTTCATCAATAAAAGGCTCACTGAATATTTTAAATTCATACTTGCCTGATAATTTTTTTAAATCTACAAACTCGTGAGATACATTTTGATAATCGTCTAATATTGCAACTTTAAGCATAGTTTAATAATTAAATTTTAAAGATTTATTCTCTTTTATATTAAAAAATAAAGCCTTTCAAATAATCAGAAAAGTAAAAATAAATAATAATTGCTATAACTATATAGGGACCAAAGGGAATTTGGGAAGTCATCTTTCTTTTTTTAGTCATCAGCGAAGGTATAACTGAAATAAGCCCAATGATTGATGATAAAAAAATCACAAAAGGAACACTAACCCAACCAAACCAAAAACCAGTTACAGCTAATAATTTTGCATCACCCAGCCCCATACCTTCTTTATTGCGAATTTGCTTATAGAAAAAAATGATAGACCAAATTAATAAATAACCCAGTAATCCTCCTATTAAAGAGTTAATAAAATTAGGAAAAATTATAGTATTTAAGTTTGGATCAAATGACTTTAGAAAACCAATTGCCATTAAAGGAAACGTTAATTCATTAGGAATAATATAATGTTTTAAATCTATAAAAAAAATAACCAATAAAAACATACAAAGGATAGTTAATAATAGTGCATCTACAGAAATACCAAAATAATAATAAATAAAGGCAAATAAAGAAGCACTAATTGCCTCTACTAAAAAATACTGAACACTTATTTTTTTTTTACATTTTCTGCATTTACCACCAAGAGCAACATATGAAACAAAGGGGATATTATCATACCAATTAATTTTCTTTTTACACTTTGGGCAAAAGGATCTCCCTTTAGATATTTTTTTATTATCAGGTAAACGATAAATGCAAACATTTGCAAAACTTCCGAATATTGCACCAAGCAAGATGGTTAGCAGATAATCCACTATTTAAATTTCAAATTGAGTGGCAATATCAATAACACCATCAAAGAAAAGCTGTATTAAAACCAATGAATCTTGAAGATGTAAAAAAAAATTTGGTGTATTAACAATAATTTCCATTAATATATGTTTATCAAAATATAAGCTACATTACCAATATAAAATATGTTTTTATTTAAATCAAAAAAAACAAAAGTAGTAGAGCCTAAATTTAATCAAGATCTAGAAATAATTTCTCAAATGAATCAGGAGTTTGCATTATCTCTTGATCTTAATGAAACACTTCAAACAGCATTAAAAGTGATTATTCAAAGAATAAACGCCAAAGCGGCAAATGTTTTTTTAATTAATGAAAAGAAAAAAATATTTGAATGTATTGCGTCTGTTGGTCAAAACTATCTTGATGAATATAGTATTCCTATAACTGACGGAGTGATGGGAAAATCTGTTGCTCAAAAAAAATGTATTCGTGTTGGTGATGTTCGTAAAGATGTCAGAGAAATTGCAGAATTTTATTTTGATTTAGATAATAAAACAAATTTTACTACTTACTCAGTTTTGTGTGCACCATTAATTGCTGCTAATGAATGTATTGGAGTTATTCATTGTTTAAATAAAAAATCTGAAAATAACCTGTTTGAAGAAGTGGATAGAAATTTATTAGAAACACTAGCGGCACCTGCTGCTTTTGCAATTAGAAATGCAAAAATGGCTAAAGAAATGGTAGAGCAAAATAAAATTCAAAAAGAAATTGAAATTGTTGGTGAAATACAGCAATCGTTATTATCAAAAAATCAAGAAGAGTCTTTTCCAATTTCAGGCATTAATATTCCAGCTAAGATAGTATCGGGAGATTTTTATAATTTTTCAGATTTAGGAGAGGGTAAATATGGCTTTGGAGTTGCTGATGTATCCGGCAAAGGTATTAAATCCTCTATCTTAATGTCTAAAGCTTCAAGTTTATATACATGCTTAAGTAAAACAATATTTTCACCCGCAGAATTAATTTCATTACTCAACAATGAAATTTGTGAAACTATTTCTCGTGGAATGTTTGTTACCATGTTGATTGGGATTTATGATAGTGACCATAAAACACTTACACTCTCTAGTGCAGGTCATGAGCCTCCTTTAATTTTAGATAAAACAGGAAATTTTACAACTTTTGAAGATTCGGGTCCTCCATTGGGAGTTATGGCAAAGTTTAAGTATACTGAAACTACAATACCCTTTTCAGATAGTTCAATTTATATTTTTACAGATGGTATAACTGAGATTAAAGATCCTAACGGAAAAGTTTTAGGTGCAGAAGGATTTAGAAATTACATAAAAAAATATCAGAACACTCCTAATAATGAGAGACTAAAGAAAATTATAGATGATATTATTGGTTCTGGTAAAATACAAAAAGATGATTTAACGATTGTAGTAATTGACAGTAAATAACCTCTATTGGCTTATTTCACAATCTATCTCATCTAGCGTTTTAAAGAAAATTTTATTTAATCTAGCTGAATGCTTTGTTCCACATTTTCTAAGCTCATCTTTAAAAGAGGAGGTCGCATGTTCATTAAGATTTTTACCTGTTGTTTTTTTAACTCCATAATTAACTCCTTGAGAAATAGCAGCTTGATGAATGTTTCCAGTTGTAACAACACTAATAGCAGGCCCAAGTACTGCAAAATTTTGCACACATCCAGATAGAAAACTTAATACTAAAATGATTAATAGAAATTTTTTCATTATCGCTATTTATAGTTATAAATAATTTATAATAAAGTTTAATTTTTGTAATTTGTGTTTTTTTATTCTGTATAATTAATTAGATTCTTGATCTTTGTTGTTGTCTTTTCCCCATATAAAGAAAAAAATATAAGGGGCAGTCGCTGGCACTATTCCGAACCAAAACCATTCACCCCATTTGAATTGTTTAATTAATGCAATATCATTAACACCATTAAGCCAAGTTAAAAATCCAATGAATATAATCCAACCTATGCTTGCAGATAAATAAATCTTTTCTTTTTGTGTTCTCTCTCTTTTTAATAAATCTGTTAATAGCTCAATTTTAATTTTCATTTATGGTCAGCAATTCGTTCTGGTAAACGTACCATGAGCCGTCATGGTTATTTCACATGTCCCAGTTTTAGCTTTTGCTTTGACCATATAATTACTGCTGTCTAAATAAATACACATTTCATAATTTAGATCTGCACTTATTGAGTCAGCTCCACCTAGTAGATTGGTTTCTAAAGCAGTTGATGTGGTTGAACTTGCCGTACAATTTGAACCTGTCGCAGAATAATAAGATCCATTACCAGAATAATATTCTGTTTGGCCTAAACTCATTTGCTGCATAATATTTTCTACAGCTTTTCTTTCGGATGATTTAACGTATCCACTGTAACTACTAATTCCAATAGCTGATAAAACTCCAAGTATTGCAACAACCACTAAAAGTTCAATTAAAGAAAACCCTGAGCTTCTAGTGGTCATTATAATATTTTCGTTACTTTAGATTTTTATTCGACAGTAACTTTATGTTCCAACTTATTTGCAGCAACAGTACAGACTTTAACAATGCAAGCTCGTATTTCAATTACTTTTGAATTATCGTGAATACTAATTTGACCCTCAACATAAGTAGCAGCATCTACCATCGCAGCAGCTTGTGTATATGGGTTTTTATTTGTATCAGCTGCAAGAATAGCTGTAACAGCAGCTGCAGCAGTTATTGGACAGTTTGCTGTAGCAGATCCAAATACTTTGCCTGTAGAACCTTCTAAGCTACATTTTTGTAATTCTGCAGCAATATATTTTGAAGTTTGGGAGTGCATAGTTTTAACAACATTTTTTTTAGCACTTGCTGTATAACCTGTGTAAGCAACCGTTCCAACTGCTGCTAAAATTCCTATAATCGCCACTACAACTAATAATTCAATTAGTGTAAAACCTTTATTATTTGTTTTTTTCATATTTAATACCTTTTTTAATTTTTTATTATACTATTGATCTAAAAGTTATTGTAAAGTGAACAGATTACATCTAAATCAAGCTTATTAAAGATTTAATTAGCTCATAATGAGCTGAAATACTAGTTTTTTTATTCTAATTAGCTTAAATAACTAAATATTTATGACATATAAAGTTACAGAAGAAAATAACATATCTACGGTTTTTTTAAATGGTGAGATAGATATGGATGTAACAGATAAAGCGAAAGAGGTAATAATTCCACTAATAGAAGCTGGAAAAGAGGTTCATATAAATTTAAAAGATGTTGAGTATATGGATTCTTCTGGAATATCTGTTTTGATTGAAAGTCATCAAATGGGACAAGAAAAAAATACCCGTGTTGTATTAAAAGAAATAAGCAAATCAGTATTAAAAGTAATCATGATGGCAAAATTAGAGCAAATTCTAACCATTGAATAATGCCAAGCATTTCAGAATATAAAAATTTTGAAGTTAATTCAGCCAACTTGAAACATGTCAGAACTTTTGCAAGAGAGGTTTTTAATAAATCAGAAACTTTGAAAAACTATCAAGAAGAGTTAGTTTTAGCTTTAGCGGAAGCTGCGCAAAATATTGTCAAACATGCTTATAATAGTAAACCTTCAACTGATACTATGAAAGTAGAAATAAACTATTCAGAAGATGGTTTATTATTAATCGAGTTATTTGATAAAGGTAAAGCTGTCATACCTGAAAATATAAAACCTCGAAATCTAGATGATATTAAAGCAGGAGGACTTGGAACTTTTTTTATTGGTCAAATTATGGATCAAGTTATTTTTAAAACATCAAAAGTTGATTGGGTAAATCACTTAATTTTAAAAAAAAAATTTTAAAAATTTATCCTATTAATGCGCCAACGTTAAAGATTGGTGAATACATTGCGATCATCAAGCCACCAATCATAGTTCCCATAAATACAATCATGATAGGTTCAATTAGTGTTGACATATTGTCTACTGCAGTATCAAATTCTTCCTCATAGTAATTTGAAACAGAAGTAAACATTTCATCTAAACTTCCAGTTTGTTCACCTACAGAAATCAATTGACTAAACGTTGGTGGAAATAGTGGTTCTTTCAAAAATAATTTTGTTAAAGTGTCTCCTGAAAAAACTCCTTTTTTAACATTTTCTAAAGCATTAGTGATTACAACATTATTACTTACTGATTTTGCTATCTCGATGCTTTCAAGTAAATTTACACCAGCCGCACTTAAATTTCCCATAATTAAAGAAATTCTTGCTAACATTGATTTTAAAATCATTTCACCAAAAACTGGTAATTTTAAAACTCTACCATGCCACCAGAATCTTATTCTTTCATTTTTAGTTGTTAGGTATTTAAATGTAAAATAAGAAATCGTTAAAACTATAAGTAATGTTAATCCACCTGATCCTCTCATAAAATCACTAGCATTCATAATTACACGAGTTGGAGTTGGAAGTGGAATGCCCATTCCATCATACATTTTTGCAAAAACAGGTACTACCTTTATAAGCATGAATACCATTACAATCATTGCTGTTGAAAACATGACCATTGGATACATTAAGGCGCCTTTTATCTTTTTTTTAACTTTCTCTGTTTTTTCAAGTGAACTCACTAATTTTAATAAAAATACGTCTAATTTACCACTAGCCTCACCTGCCTTAATCAAATTTACGTAAATATTGTCAAATACTTTTGGATACTTATTAAAACATTTTGATAGCGTTACTCCACCTTCTAGGCTTTTTCTAATATCCTCAATTATCTCCTTTAAACTTGGATTTTCTACTTGATCTCTTAGCATCACCAACACATTTAAAATTGGTAAACCTGCTTTAACCATTGTAGCAAATTGCTTGGAAAAAATTACAATATCAGCTGGTGTAACTTTTTTTTTACCAAATGAAAAACTACTTCCCTTTTTCTTTTCTTTTTTTTCTATTTTTTTCTTTTTAGATTTTACAAGGTTAGTAATGATAACTTTATCAGCTTTTAGTTTGTGTGAAGCCTCTTCTTGATTAAGAGCTTCAATTTCTCCTTCAATATACTTTCCTGCTGAAATTCCTTTATATGTAAAAAAATCCATATTCTAAGAATCTGACTGAAGAACTCTATCGTACTCTCTGAAGTTTAAATCTCCAGAAATTAACATTTGTCTTCCCATGTCTTGCATAGTTCTAAATCCTTCTTTAATTGCAATTTCTTTTAATTCAGGTGTTGTGCATTTTCTTAAAATTGCTTCTTTAAGGGGCTTTGTAACATTCAATATTTCATAAATACCTGTTCTTCCTTTATAGCCTGAGTCTTTACATTTTGCACAACCTTTACCTTTTGAAACTCTTGCTCTTGAAGCTTGTTCTGGAGTGAAGCCCATATCACTTAAGGCCTTTGGTGTTACATCTTCGTCTGGCACCCTACAATCTGGACAATTTTTTCTTGCAAGTCTTTGGGCAAGAATTAATGAAACTGCAGCACTAATTAAATAATCAGGAGTTCCCATATTCTGCAAACGAGTGATAGTACTCGGTGCATCATTTGTGTGTAGCGTACTAAATACTAAGTGACCTGTTAAAGCTGCCTTTAATCCAATATCAACAGTTTCTTTATCTCTCATCTCTCCAATTAAAATTATCTCCGGGTCTTGTCTTAAGAAAGATCTCAGTGCTACTGAAAAAGTAAAACCGATATCTTCTTTAACTTGAACTTGTCCTACTCCGTCTAATTCAAATTCAACAGGATCTTCGGCTGTTAAAATATTTATATCTGGCTTACTGATTTCTTTTAAAATACTATAAAGAGTTGTTGTTTTACCAGACCCTGTTGGTCCAGTAACTAGTACCAAGCCTTGGCTTCCATGAATTGCATGTCTTAAATTTTTTAAGTCATTTTCATCGAAATTTAATTGTTCTAAGCTAATATCACCTGCATCCTTGTTTAACACCCGCATTACAATTCTTTCATTGTTAGCAGTGGGCAACATTGACAAACGTAAATCTACTATTTTTCCATCTATCTTAAAAGGAATAGCTCCATCTTGGGGTATCCTTCTTTCTGCAATATCAAGTTTACCCATAATCTTAAATCTTGTAACAACCGCACCATAGTTACTATGAAGAAACTTATTAAATTTAGTTTGCTCTGTTAAAATTCCATCTAATCGATATCTTACACGTGATGAAAACCTATAAGGTTCAATGTGAATATCACTAACACCACTTTTAATGGCCTCTGCAACAACTGCTGTACTAAACTTTATTACCTCAGACTCGTTTTCAATTGCTTCAATATCTTCTTCTGGGTCGTTTTCTAATACCTCTCCAGCATCTGCAAACTCTGAATCAAATTCTTTTGTTTTTTCCATGGTTTTATTGGCATCAGAAATACTTTTTGCTGTCACCTCATCACCTTCAGATAATATTAATTCAATGAAATTTGATATTTGTGAGACTGTTGCAGCATGTAATTCAATATTTTTTTTTGTAATTGTTTTTAAATTTCTCATTAAACTAAGTTTAGAGCTATCAGGTATTGCTATATGAAGTATATTATCTTCTATTTTAAATGGGGCTATAAAATTAATATTTATATAATTTGATGGAAGCACAGATCTTATTTCATCACTCACGCCATGAAGCGAAAGGTCCACAATTTCTAAACTTTGCTCTTTAACTAATAGATCAAGAATTTTATTTTCATTAGTTAACTCTAATTCAAAAATTGCATCAATTTGAGATTTATTGCTATCGAGGCTTGCTTGTTTTATTTTTCCAAGATCAGCACCAGAAATAATATCCTGGTCTATCAAAATATTTATTAAATTTACTTCGCTGTCTCTACTTATTTTAAGCATTTTATTTTAATCATTGTTTAAAGAACTCTTGGTGCTATAAATATTAATAGTTCATCTAAATTGTCAACATTTGATTTTCCTTTAAATAGATTTCCTATTACCGGCATATCACCTAAGCCTGGAGTTTGTTGCTTACTGTTTGCAATAACATTTTTCTTAATTCCACCAATAACCACGATATCTCCATCAGCAATTAATAGCTTTGTAACTATTTCCATTTTATTAATAGGAGGTTCATCACTACCTGCACTTCTATTCGGAGTATCGTTATTAACTTGAATATCTAATAAAACATTACCATCACCAATAATACTCGGTGTAACTGTTAATTTTAAAGCAGCTTCTTTAAATGAAGTTGAGGTAGTTCCATCTGCTGTAGTTTGGTATGGAATTTCTTCCCCTTGTGTAATTGTTGCTGTCTGATTATCTAGAGTAAATATTTTTGGGTTTGAAATAGTTTTACCAAGACCTATTGCTTCTAATGCTGTTATTTCTGCTTTTAAAACACCAGTTGTTGTTTTTCTAAGTAAACCTATACCACTTGTTGCAGCACCAACTGGAAAATTAGTAAATGAGTCCTGTGAACCACCTAACGCTGCAGCTGTGTCGGTGTCTAGCGCTCCACTTTTTGAACTTGTTCCTGCTATACCTCCTGCTACTCTTCCTTTGTTATTGTAATACCCACCCAATCTCACACCTAATGCTCTTTCAAAATCAGAATTTGCTTCAACAATAAAGGCTTCAATTAAAACTTGTTTTGTTCTAACATCTATCTCTTTAATTACTTTATCCACCACATCTAAATCTTTTTCTTTTCCTCTAACAATTATAGATCTCGTAGTTACTTCTTCAGTAATTTGAATTGGTACATATGAGCCCTCACCTGAACCTGCTGTAAATAATTCACTTATTGTTATTTTTGCTTGAGCTGGGCTTATATAATAAAGTCTAAATATTTCTGAAAAAATAGGTTCAACAGAGTCCTCAACTTCTATTTTCTTTTTAACCGCTAGCGCTCTTTCTGATTTATAGTTTTCTTGTGAAGTTAGGTTTTCAGGTGAATGTATCCTAATTAAATTACTGTTAACATCAATATCAGATGCATAATTCTTCATATCTAATAACGCTTGAAAAGCTTTATCCCATGGCACATCTACTAATTCTGCTGAAATTGCACCAGCAACTTCATCCCCAACTAAAATATTAATTTCGCCTATTTTAGCCATTAATTTCATTGTTTCTTTAAAGTCTAA
>Ga0307986_10001698_pt1 | contig 15961 bp, 18 predicted proteins | sample EllFjometageno82_FD_203170 | JGI IMG/M metagenome (GOLD analysis project Ga0307986, IMG submission 203170) | Marine microbial communities from Ellis Fjord, Antarctic Ocean - #82 | ecosystem: Environmental > Aquatic > Marine > Unclassified | place: Southern Ocean | collected 2014-10-09
GTTTTTCTAAAAAAGAAAAAATATTGCTAGGTGAAAAAAAACTAAACATAATTTTATTATATCAAACTATATAAAAAGTGGTTAAAATTTTAAGCCTAATTGAGAATTTTGAGGGAGTTAAAGAAGTTTGGGATAATTCCCAATTAGGTAAAAGATTATCACCTAATTCTTGGGCATAGATTTGAGCAAATAATGTTGAATTTGTGGCTTTTTAATTTGAAAGCTTAAAATAACTAGTTCCCTTTTTTCCAGAAAATATCTCATTGATTAAAGGGTGCTTTACAGGTTCTTCTGAATTATCTAGCAATAAATTTTGTTCGGATACATAGGCTTCGTAAGTAACATCATTGCTTTCAGCTAATAAATGATAAAAAGGTTGGTCTTTCCTAGGCCTAACATCTTTAGGGATAGAACGATACCATTCTTCAGAATTATTAAATTCGAAGTCTACATCGTGTATTACTCCCCTGAAATCAAAATGCTTATGTTTGACTGTTTCGCCGATTGAAAATTTAGCTTTGTTAATTGGCATTATTATAAAAGATAAGAATTTTTTTATAAAAATCAATATATAAATTTAATAAAAAATAAAATTGTGTTAAAAAGGGTGTGTGAATAAGTCTTTATTAAAATTTATTACAGACTTCGGCCCTCTTCTGATCTTTTTCACTGTTTATTACAAAAATGGAAATGATTTAAGTTTGGCAATTCCACCACTTATTGTAGCTACTATCATAGCTGTTATTTTGGTTTATATCGTAGAGAAAAAAATTCCCTACCTACCTTTAATTGGGGGATTAGTTGTTTCAGTTTTTGGTGGTCTTACACTATATTTTAATAATCCAATTTTTCTATACATTAAGCCAACTATAATTAATATAGTTTTTGCAAGCACTTTGTTGATTGGCAATAAATTTTTTAATAAAAACTTTTTAAAATTTTTTTTAAAAAATGCATTTCAGCTGACTGACAAAGGCTGGAATAAACTAAATAGTCGCTGGGCTTTTTTCTTTTTGTTTTTAGCAATACTAAACGAAATAGTGTGGAGAACACAAAGTGAAATTATGTGGGTAAATTTTAAAGTTTGGGGAATATTACCTTTAACTTTTATTTTTACAGCTCTACAAATAGGTCTTATAAATAAATATAAAATATGAGAAAATTAAAACTTGTTGTAAATAATGGTAATAACAAAAAAGAAAAAGAAAATTTTTTTATAAAAAAAGAACTTCAAACAATTTTAGACCTATACGCAAAAATGGTTTCTAATGGAACTTGGAAAGACTATGGTTTGTCCGCGGGCTCAAAAGAAATATCTTTTGACGTCTATCATAGATCTTCAGATAAGCCTTTTTTAAGAATATTAAAAAATTTAAAACCCAATAATTTGGGTGAGAAATTCTTGATTAAAGATAAAAACGGTAATGTAATTGAGAGATCAGAAAATCTTAAAAGGTTAATAACTAAAACAAGTTGGAATAATTTAAAGGTAATAAAATAATTATCTTCTTTGTCCGAAAAGTCTTAATAGCATAATAAATAAATTAATAAAATCTAGGTATAAAGTTAAAGCACCCATTACAGCCTTTTTACCCATTAACTCTCCGCTATCGCTAGCTAAGTACATGTTTTTAATTTTCTGAGTATCGTAAGCGGTTAAACCTACAAAAATTAAAACTCCTAATATCGAAATTACAAAATACATCATAGAAGACTTCATAAAAATATTTACTACTGATGCAATAATTATTCCAAATAAACCCATCATTAAAAAAGAGCCCATTTTTGTCAAATCTTTTTTAGTTGTGTATCCGTAAATACTCATGGCACCAAATGTACCTGCTGTAATAAAAAAAACTCTGGTAATACTAGCGCCCGTATATATTATAAAAATCGATGAAAGAGATGCTCCCATAAGAGCGGCAAAAACCCAAAAAAGAGTTTGTGCTTTAGAGGCAGACATTCTAGCTATGCCAAAACTCATATAAATAACAACGCCTAGTGGAGCTAACATAAAAACCCATTTCAATCCTGAGTTATAAATTGTATTTCCAAAATTTGTTAATCCAATTATTTGCCCGCCGTCTCCGGTAACGATCGCCATTTTAAAAAATATTAGAGCTACGAAACCAGTTAATAAAACACCTGAGGCCATGTAATTATAAACTTTTAACATGTGAGCTCTTAAGCCTTGATCTATAATAGCTTCTGATGCTGAAGAACGAGTTGTTGATGTTTGTTTATTAAATTCCATACGTTATATATAAGTTTTTTTATTAACTTTTCAATAGATAAAAAATGACTTAATAAGCCTCTATTATTATTAATAAATTATGAAATACAAAAAACTTGGACATACAGATACAAATGTTAGCCTGATTTGTTTAGGCACCATGAATATGGGTGAGCAGAACTCCCAAAATGAAGCTTTTGAACAAATGGATTATTCGATAGAAAAAGGAGTTAACTTTTTTGACACCGCAGAAGTTTATGCAGTTCCTCCAAGAAAAGAAACACAGGGGAAGACTGAGGAAATTATAGGCAATTGGTTTGAAAAAAGAAAAAACAGAGATAAAATAATTTTAGCTACAAAATGTGTAGGAGCAGGTGTTGATTGGATTAGAGGAGGCGGAAATCAATTTTCAGAAAAAAATATTACTCAAGCTATCGAAGGAAGTCTTAAAAGATTAAAAACAGACTATATAGATCTTTATCAATTACATTGGCCGGAAAGAAATACAAATTTTTTTGGGACAAGAGACTATAAGCACAAAGTAAACGATGGAGTTGAATTAGACTTTGATGGTATTGATACATCTAAAACAGCTGAACATGGTGGATGGAACGGTTTTGAGTCAATTTTAAAAGTTTTAAAAAAATTCATTGAGCAAGGTAAAATAAAACATATTGGAGTTTCTAATGAAACACCTTGGGGTTTTTCTAAATATTTAGAAATTTCAGAAAAGTTAAGCTTGCCAAGAATTGTGTCAGTTCAAAATCCTTATAACTTATTAAACCGCGCGTATGATATTGGAATGTCTGAAATTTCCTGCAGAGAAAATGTTGGCCTGCTTGCTTACTCGCCTTTGGCAATAGGATACTTGTCTGGAAAATATAGGGACAATAAAATACCAGAAAATTCTCGTATAGGACTTTTTGGAAAGTTTTGGACAAGATATAAAGAGCCTAATGCTAGAAAAGCAACTGATGAATATTTTAAACTAGCTGAGGAAAACAATCTCACACTAACCCAAATGGCTTTAGCTTTTGTAAACTCTAGACCTTTTGTAACTAGCAATATTATAGGCGCTACAACTATGAGCCAATTAAAGGAAAATATTGAAAGTGTAGATGCTAACCTTAGTCAAGATATCTTAGATAAAATTAACTCTATTCACGCGGACATACCTAACCCGACTCCATAGATATTCAAAGCATTGAAATAGTTTTTTTTTAGTATAAAAACAAAGTATGCATTTAAAAAAAATATTCACATTTTTATTTTTGATTACTTTTACTTTTCAAGCGTACGCCGATACACCTAAGTCTACTGGAAAGTATAAAAACTGGGAGAGCTTCAGTGCAGAAACAGAAAAGGGGAAAATTTGTTTTGCTCAATCAACACCAACAAAAAGAGTTCCGTCTTCTGTTAAAAGAGAAGCCTCGAGACTATTTGTTACTTTTAGGCCGGGAGAAAAAGTTAAGGATGAAATTAGTATAACTAGTGGACATCCATATAAACCCTCGACGGTTGAAGCGGTGTCTGGAAAAAGTAGTTATACTTTTTTTTCACAAGATAATTTTGCTTGGTTGTTAGATTCTAAAGAAGAACAAAAATTTATTAAATTAATGAAAAGAGCTACTGACTTAATAATAAAAGCCAGAACAGTTAAGGGGGCTGAAACAACTGATCATTATTCGATGATGGGTTTTACAAAAGCCTATAATACAGCAAAAAAAACTTGCGGTTAAATGAAAAAAATTGTTTTAGCTTATTCTGGAGGTCTTGATACCTCTATTATATTGAGATGGCTTCAAGAAAATTATAAAGCTGAAGTTATTACCTATACCTCTGACATAGGTCAGATTATGGATAAAAAAAAGATAGTGAGAAATGCAAAAAGACTGGGAGTTAAAAAAATAATTATTGAAGATTTAAAAAATACCTTTGTAAAAGATTACGTTTTTCCCATGATAAGAGCTCACGCTGTATATGAGGGAGTATACTTACTTGGAACTTCCATCGCAAGACCATTGATAGCTAAAAGACAAATAGATATTGCAAAAAAATTTGGCGCTTATGCGGTTTCACATGGGTCCACTGGAAAAGGCAACGACCAAGTAAGATTTGAATTGGGTTATGCTTATTTTGGAAAAAATATAAAAGTGATTGCTCCCTGGAGAGAATGGAAGCTGCAATCAAGAACAGATTTAATAAAATATGCGAAAAAAAATAATATACCAATACCTAGAGATAAAAAGGGAGCTCCTCCTTTTTCAATAGATGACAATATATTCCACACATCTACTGAAGGTAAAGTGTTAGAAAATCCTAATAATGCAGCGCCAGAATTTATTTTTCAAAGAACGGTTTCTCCAGAAAAAGCACCTAACAAAAAAACTAAAGTTAAAATTTCATTTAAAAATGGAGATCCCATATCAATTAATGGTAAAAAACTAACTCCAGAAAAAGTTTTAGATAAGCTAAATGGATTGGCGGGTAAGAATGGAATTGGTAGAGTCGATCTCGTAGAGAATAGATTCATAGGTATTAAATCTAGAGGAGTATATGAAACACCGGGGGGCACAGTTTTATATGTGGCTCATAGAGCTATTGAGTCTGTAACTTTAGATAAAGAAACAGCCCACGCAAAAGAAAGGGTTATGCCATTATATGCCGAACTTGTTTACAATGGTTACTGGTTTTCTAAGAAAAGAATTAAATTACAAAAAATTATCGACAAGAAAAGAAGTCAAGTATCAGGTGATATAATATTGAGTTTATTTAAAGGAAATATAACAATTCTATCAAGAAGAACGAAAAATAAAGCTTATTCAATGAAAAAAGTTTCATTTGAAGAAAATAAAACTTTTAATAAATCTAAAATTGAAAAATTCATTAAGCATCACTCAAAACAGTTAAATAAAGCTTAAAATTCTGATACTACTATTCTAATGAACTCAGCGATTCGAAATATTCAATTAGTTGCGGTGATAATAGTTTTAGTTTCAACAATACTTGCTTTTTTACTAGAAATTACCAAGATGTATGAAAATCAAAATATCACTTTGGCAGATTTACTTCTAATGTTTATTTATATTGAAGTTATAGGCTTAGTAAGATCATATTGGGAATCTAGAGCAGTAAGAGTTATTTATCCCTTAATCATAGCAATAACAGCCCTAGCACGATACATAATATTGCAAGACAAAGATTCGGATCCTGCAAACTTAATTTATCTAGCTACTGCTATTTTAATAGTTTCAATTGCTACAGTGGTTATTAGATTTAGAAGAAGTAAGTATTTAAATATAGATAAAGACAAATCTAACGATCTTTAAAACATTCTAAAGTATTTCCAAGTAAACATGCTATGGTCATAGGGCCCACTCCGCCCGGCACAGGTGTAATTGCCTTAACTTTATCTTTTACTTTGTCAAAGTCGACGTCACCAACCAACTTATCTCCAACTTTATTAATTCCAACGTCAATTATGATTGAGTCTTTTTTAACCCAATCACTTTTTACTAAATTTGCCACACCAACTGCAGCAATTAAAATATCTGCTTTTTGACATTCTTCTTTTAAATTTACTGTTTTAGAGTGAACTATTGTGACAGTGCAGTTTTCTTTAAGAAGAAGTTGCGCCATTGGTTTTCCGTTTAGATTAGACCTTCCAAGTATTACTGCGTTTTTACCAGTGAGATTTTTTTCTACTTTTTTTATTAGCAATAAACATCCTAGGGGTGTGCAGGGCACTATTGCTTTGTACCCGGATGCTAAATTTCCAACATTAATAGGATTAAAACCATCAACATCTTTTGAGGGGCGAATAGCATTAATAATTTTTTCTTTATCTATTTGGTCAGGGAGAGGGAGCTGAACTAAAATACCTGATACTTCCTTGTTGTTATTTAATTCCTCAATTTTCTTTAGAACTTCTTCTTCTCTTACTTCTTTAGGGTATCTAATAACTTCCGAGTTAATACCAACTTCTTTAGAATTTTTTTCCTTATTTTTTACGTAAATTTGGCTAGGCGCAAAGTCTCCAATTAGAATAACACTTAATCCTGGAGATCTGTTAGTTTTTTTTCGGATAAGCGTAATCTCTTTTTTAATTTCTTCTCTTAGCCTTGCCGATTCTATTTTTCCATCTATTATCATATTTAAAACATTGTGGGCGCTATCATCTCAAAAACTAGATTTCTAAAAAACATTAAACCCAAAATTAAAACAATAGGTGAAATATCTATTGACCCTAAGTTAGGAAGATATCTTCTGATAAAATTGAGTGGAGGATCTGTAAGCTTGTAAGAAATATCCAGTAAAGAATAGACAAACTTATTGCTTGTATTTAGAACATTAAAGGCTACTAACCAGCTAACAACAGCATTAATAATTAAAATCCAAATATAGATACCCACTATGTTGTCAAAAAGTATTAAGACTGACTTCATCCGTTTTTCTCCACATAAATTGATGTGCTTGGAAAAGCAAAAGATGCTTTATTTTTTTCAACAATATTTTTGATCTCTAAGGCAAGAGTGTCTTTTACATTTAGCCACTCTTGGAACTGTTTGGTTTTAGTAAAACAAATTAATCTTATATCTATAGAACTTGCAGCAAATTGATCTATCTTGACTGACAGCATAGTATTTTCAGATTTAAAAAAATCATCATTATTTTTTATATATTCTTCAATTTGATCTTTTATATTTTTTAATTGCTCACTAGTCGTTCGATATTCTAATCCTATCATCCAATTAATTCTTCTATTTGTAGTTTGTGAATTATTTATTACAGCGTTCTCCGCGAATTGAAAATTTGGAATAGTTGCTAATGATTTATCAAATCTTCTTACAACAGTAGATCTAAAACCAATGCTCTCGACTGTTCCCTCAATGACTCCTTCGACAAATATCCAATCACCAACTTGAAATCTTCTTTCAACTAATACTAATATTCCTGAAATTAAGTTTTTAAATAAATCTTGCGCTCCTAAAGCAACTGCAACACCAAATAATCCTAGTCCAGCAATAATTGGCCCGATTTTTATTCCCCAGAGTTCTAAAACTGCTGCTGCACCTAAAATTAAGATTAAAACTTTTATCGCTTTGATAATCCAGTTTATTAAATCTCTTGAAAGCAAACCTCCTACTGATTTAATAACTGCAGACATGGGACCAATTATTTGATGAAACGTCCAAAAAATTAATATTGTTATTAAAGATCTATTAATCAATTCTATAGCGCTATGTTCTCCGGATAAATAACTTGTAGAAACAAAGAAACCCAAAACTAATGGAAAAAACTTAGCAGGTCCCTCCATTGAAAAAACTAAAGAATTGTCAAATTTGTTGGTAGTTTTTGAAACATACTTTTCTAATCTTTTAACAACAAATTTAGAAAATACTCCTCGTAAAAAAAGAAAGAAAATAAATATAATTAAAGCTATAATTATTTCTGAAATATTAACCCCAGATACTCCTTTATTCCAAACATCAGCAAATAAGTTTTTAAAATTTTCTAATACATTCATTAATTTTTTTCCTCTAGTTGCAATAATTCATCTCCTGGAGTAAAAATTTTAATTTTTTTCCAATTATCAATAGTAAAAATATCTGCAACTTTTTTACTTATACACATAACTCTAGAGCCTGTCATTAATGGATAAAGAGAGTGATTTTTAACTATTTTTATAAAACTTTCCGCACTTCTTGCTGAATATACAAAAATTATGTCTGGAGGATGGCTAAAAATAATCTTTTTGTTCTCTTTATTTAAATCAGTAATTTTTTCAGAAATGTAATTAATAATTTTATTGGTTTTAATACCTTCTCTTTTAAGTTCTAGATCTAAATCATAGGAAACATTATCTCCACAAAAATAAGCTATTTTAGATTTTTCGTTAATTTGACTGGAGCTAGTAATTAAATTTTTTAAAGCGTTTACAGTTCCGCCAGCTGATACAGTATTGTTATAACCAGACATTCTTGCAATTTTTTCAGTTATTGCTCCGACGCAAAAACATAATTTACTTTTATCTTGATTGATAACCTTTAAATTTCGAATAGCGTTTGCACTTGTAAAAATAAAAGAATTATATTGATTTGCATCTATGGCTTTTACTTTAGCAGGAAAAATTTTTAAAGTTGGAATATGAATTATTTTATGTCCTAACGAAAAAAATTTACCCATTAAATCTTCGGCATCAATTAGTGGTCTTGTAATTAATATGTTCATTTTTTTTTAAATTTTTTTCCAGCTAAACTTAATAATTTTTCACCAACTGATTTTCCAATATAAGTCGCATCAGTATCTTTGCCGGAAAGTTCATAGTCAAAACTCTCATCTCCTAAATCTGAAAATAATTGTGCTTTTAATTTTAAATTATTATTATGAACTTCTGCTAATCCACCTATTGCCGTTTCACAATCACCTCCTATAGTTTGAAGCATTTTTCTTTCCGCTTTTGCGCAAAGACTAGTTTCTTTATTGTTAATTTTTTTGATAATCTCTGAGATTAACATGTCATCTTTCCTGCACTGGACAGCAATGATGCCTTGACCTACAGCGGGTAATATTTCATCGATTTCAAAAGTTAAACCTATATTGTTTTCTAAATTTAAAATTTTTATTCCTGCTGCTGCTAAAATAATTGCGTCTAGTTTTTTTTCTTTTATTTTTTTGATCCTTGTGTCAATATTTCCTCTTAGGTTTACTACTGAAATATTTTTATTTATTTTTTTTAACTGGAGCTCTCTTCTTCTTGAGCTCGAACCTATAATTATATTATTTTTCAGTTCGTTGATTTTTTTAATTTTGTTACTTACAAGTACGTCTCTTGGATCGTTTCTTTTTATAAAAGCTCCGATCGTCAAATCTTCGTGTTCCACTGATTCCATATCTTTTAATGAGTGTACTGCTATATCGATATTATTTTCTATTAAGTTTTCTTCTATCTCTTTGCAAAATAAATTTTTTCCACCTATTTCGGAAAGCTTTATGTCTTGATGAATGTCTCCAGAAGTTTTTATAATTTTTATATGTATATCAACATCTTTCGTATTTTCTAAAATGAGACTTTTAACCTTTGATACGTAGGCTAGGGATAGTTTGCTTCCTCTGGCTCCAATTATAATTTTTTTCATTATTAATATGTATATTTGATAGATATATTTTATACTATTCTAAATATTTACGCATTTATAATGAAAGAGAAAATTACATTTCTAGGAATTGAAACAAGTTGTGATGAAACAGCTGCTGCTGTTATTAGAGAGAATGAGAATGGCACCGCTGATATATTGTCGAATGTAGTTTCCAGCCAAATTGATGAACATAAAGAATTTGGTGGAGTTGTCCCTGAATTGGCTGCGCGCGCGCATGTAGAAAATATAGATTTCATAATTAATAAATCTTTAAAAGATAGTAAAATTTCTTTAGATGACATAGACGGGGTCGCTGCAACTGCGGGTCCTGGTTTAATTGTGTGTTTAACTGTTGGTTTAAATATTGGTAAATCTATAGCTGCTTTTTCCAATAAACCTTTTGTAGGCGTTAATCATTTAGAAGGTCATGCACTAAGCCCTGGATTAGAAAATAAAATTGAATTTCCTTATTTACTACTTTTAATTTCAGGAGGCCATACTCAGTACTTGATAGTTAAAGATGTTAATCATTACGAACAGCTGGGCACAACAATTGACGATGCGTTAGGTGAGGCATTTGATAAGACCGCGAAGATGTTAGATTTAGGTTATCCAGGTGGACCTAGTGTTGAGAAATTTGCAAAGCTAGGTGACAAGGAATATTTTAAACTACCGGAACCAATAATTAACCGCGCAGGATGCAATTTATCTTTTGCAGGTCTTAAGACTGCTGTTTTAAGAGAGTCAAAAAAAATTAATGGAGAAGATAAATTAAAATATGATTTAGCAGCATCATTTCAAAACACTGTTAACAAGATCCTTTATAAAAAAACTAAAGTTGCAGTAAGCATGTTTAGAGAGAAAACAAAAAAAGAAAATTTTCAATTAATAGTGGCTGGTGGTGTTGCTGCCAATGAGTCTATTAGAAATAATTTATCTAACCTATCAAAACAGATTAATTTTAAAACTATTTATCCTGATTTAAAATTTTGTGGCGATAACGCTGCTATGATTGCGTGGGCGGGCATACAAAGATTTAAAAAAAATTTAATTGATGATATTAACATTGCAGCTAAATCGCGATGGCCTTTAGATAAAAATGCTCCATATATGAAAGGACCAGGGTTAAAATTATAAGAGATGAAATTAATTCCTGCCAAAATTAGATGTGTTATTTATATGTTTAAAAATTACATTTTGTTGGGTAATAAATTCTTAGTATTTTTGGCTTATCATTTGCTTTATTTAGATTTATTAATTTAGAAGAGTAATTATTAGTAATTATAATATTACCTTCTTCATATCTATGATTATTTTCAGTAATAAAAAGAACAATATTTTCTTTAACTATTAAATTGTTGATCTTAGACACAAATCCTTTGTCAAAAAGACTAAGTAGTTTAGCGTTTTTAATATCGGACTTTATGTGTGGTATTAATTTACTTTTATTTAAGTTCGGAATAATAGTAAAAAAATTATCAAAGGTTAAATTTTGTGCATATTCTATATTGCAATTTTTAGATAAAATTTTATTTAAATCCTCTATACTATTTATTACATCTACATGATGGGATTCCCATTTGAAAAAACGAAAAATATAAGATTTATTTTTATAAGAATGTTCAGATTTAACAATTTTTTTAAAAATGTCATTATTTCCAGTTGGATAAAACAAAAAAGAAAATATTGACGTAATAATTAAAACAAAAATAAAAAAGCTTTTCATTTCTTTATGAAAAGTTGAAACAACATACAAAAGAGTAATAATTCCAATAGATACTGAGGTATACAATCTAAACAATTCCATATTAATACTCACGATGGAGAGTGTTAAAGATAAAAGTGCAATAAATATAAAGATACTTTTTTTTTTGATAATAAATATCAATAGAAAAATTGTATTTATTAATAAAATACAGCTAATTAATAAATACTGAGGTTGATTTATAAAATTAATAAATGAGGTAGATAAAAAAAACTTAACAAACTTTATAATAAGTTCAAGATAGGTAATATTGTACAATTCAAGAAACAAACTAGGAATAAGAAGGTATCTTATCCAATCTGAGTATAAATTATTAATAACTATATAAATAAGAAAGCAGAATAAAGGTAAAAAAAAACCTATAAAAATATTTAAAATTTCTAAATTATTTTTTTTCCGATCTTTTATAAAAAAAAAAATTAAACTATAAAAAAATAAAGAAAAAAAAATAGGTATAAAAAAATCCTGTCTAGACAAAACACATAAACCCAAAAAGAAACCTGATGTAAAAAAAGAATATTTTTCTCTCTTAATAAAAAATAAAATAGATAATGCTAAAAAAAAATAGGCTATGTAATTCGACCAGGGTAACCATGGTATGGGGTGATTTGCTAAAAGTAATAGAACAGAAATAAAAGCATATTTTTCATTAATTAACTTTTTTGTAATAAGAAAAATCAAACAAATTGTTAGGGAATAAAAAATAATTGTGACAAAAGTCAAAGCATAAACATAGTTACCAAACACTAGTAAGCTTAGAGAATGAATAATAGTGGTTAATATGCCGTACTGAATATAAATTTCACTGAAAGGTTTTTTAAAATTTAGCAGGTCAATTGCATTTTGGTACATTATACCATGGTGATGTCCGTCGTATATGTATTGATGTAAATTTAATGAAATAATAAAGGAAATAAATATTAGAGATATAGATAAAAGAAAATATTTTTTTTCAATAAAAAAAAATTTATTCATTTTAATTTTTAATTTTTAATTTCTAACTCAGCTTCTTTTTTCGCCTCTTCAATTAAAGGTACCCACTTTAAATAAAGTTTTTTAATTATCTGTTTGTAAAATTCTCTTTTTTCAGGAGTAAATTCTTCTGTGGAACTAATGAGTTCTCTAGACAGTTTTTTAGATAGTTTTTTGTCAGCGAATATACTCGATATCTGTTTTTCAATAACTGGTTCAATAAGTTTTACCATAACAGCAAATGAAAAAATGATTATTAAGAAAACAAATATAACTTTTTTATAAAAATCCATAATTAAACTCTATTTTATTAAAAATTTTAAAGCCACAGATTATTTTGATATTCCTAATAATAGTTGTGATTTAAAAGGGGTAAAAGAAACAATCGTAAAAGCTCAAAAGTTATGTTTGGAATATAAAGAAAGCAAAATTTCTTGAAAAAATTAAGCTCATTGCAATACCCTGCTATCAACAGCGTTAAACTCAAGAATACAAAATAATTTAGAATATTGTAAGCTCTTTTATAAAATGCAAAAACAGTATTGGTTAATGAAACCAACGCTCCTAATACTTCAGTAAGACTTTGCCGACTTCTACTAGCTTTTACTTTATTTATTTTTTCAGAAAATTGTTTGACAACGATTGTTAGAACTCAATGTATAGCACATGGCGTAGTACGAGTTTTATTTTCCTGCAGCAACCATACCTTCTATTAACATCGTTGGGGCATTCGTGGAGTATTTAAACTCAAGATCATCTGCTAAAGTTATATTTTTAAACATATCATTAAAATTTCCAGCTATAGTAATTTCACTAACAGGATATTTAAATACTCCATTTTCCAACATAAAACCTGTTGCGCCTACAGAATAGTCTCCAGTGACCAAATTACTTCCATGACCGATTGTTTCAGTAATATATAATGTTCTTTGATTTAGCTTTAAAAGATTTTTGTATGAGATAGATCCTTTTTCAAAATATAAATTACTTGTTCCGCCACTTCTACCATTTGATTTTAGATTCAATTTTTTTCCGTAATAAGTATCAACCAGATAATTCTTTAAAACACCCCGGTCTACTAATTTTAATTTCTTGGTTTTAACTCCCTCATCATCAAAATTCCTTGAACCTAATCCTTTAATAATATCAGGCATGTCATAAATATTTATTGAGGTTGAGAATATTTCTTCATTTATTTTATCTTTTAAAAACGAAGTTCCTCTTGCTATAGAAGAGGCTGATATTGCGCTTGCTAGGACACTTAACATTCCTTTTGAAATTCTTCTATCGAAAATAATACTTATTTTTTCACTTTCTATTTTTTGAGGATTTAATTTTTGAATTGTTTTTTTGGCTGCCAATGATCCAATTTTATTTGGCTTAAGCATATCATGTAGGTGGCAGGTGCTTGTAAATTCATAATCTCTTTCCATTTTATTATTAGCATTTTTTGCAACAGCAACGCAAGATGCTGAGAAAGATGATGACTTACACCCATTTAAAAAACCATCGCTGCTTGCCAATATAAAATTTGATTTAGACTCTGAAAAACCAGATTCTGTATTAATAATTTCTTTCTTTTCAAAAGCAACTTCCTCAACTTCTTTTAAATATTCAATTTTTTTATCATTCTCAATGTGATCATCGTCATATAAATTTAAATCTTTAATTTTTGTTGCTAGCAAATCTTTATCTGGTAAAGAATTAAATTCATCCTCAGGTGTAATTTTTGTTGTTTCTATGCATCTCTCTACTAGGGTTTTAATATTATCTTCTGTTAGATTTGATGATGAAATACTAGATTTTTTCTTACCTATGTAAGTTGTTAAACCAACCCCTAAACTATCTGATCTGTCGGACTCATCTAGTTTTCTATTTCGAAAATTAACTGTTTCAGAAACTGAGTGTCTCACTGCTGCTGTCGCATCTGTTGCACCTAATTTTTTTGCTAAATCTATGCAAAAAGATGCTGTTTTTTTTAAATACTCTTGATCTTTAACCATATGATTTATAATTGAGTTCCACCAACAGTCATTTTATCAATCAAGATTGAGGGCTGGGCTACTCCAACTGGCACGCCTTGCCCTGCTTTTCCACAGCTTCCAATACCAGGATCAAGCATCATGTTATTTCCAACTAATGAAACTTCTTTTAAGATTGATGGGCCATCACCAATTAATGTTGCCCCTTTGATAGGAGCGCCTATTTTGCCATTTATAATTTCATAAGCTTCAGTGCAATTAAAAACAAACTTTCCAGAGGTAATATCTACCTGGCCTCCACCAAAACTTACTGCAAATATCCCTTTATCAACTGATTTAATCATTTCTTCTTGAGAGTATTTTCCATTTAACATCATTGTATTTCTCATTCTAGGGAGAACTGCATGCTTGTAACTTTCTCTTCTTCCGCTTCCTGTAGATCTAGTGTTCATTAACCTTGCATTTAAACGATCTTGCATAAAGTTTTTTAATATACCATTTTCAATTAAGACAGTTCTTTCTGTAGGGGTTCCTTCATCATCAATTGTTAAGCTCCCTCTTTTATTATGCAAAGTTCCATCATCAACAATTGTAACTCCATCACTTGCAACTCTCTGACCCATTAAATTATGAAATGCAGATGTTTTTTTTCTATTAAAATCTCCTTCTAAACCATGACCTATCGCTTCATGAATAAGTATTGCAGGCCATCCTGGTCCTAAAACCACTTTCATTTCTCCTGCCGGTGCAGGTTTACTATCTAAATTTACCGAGGCAATTCTGAATGCCTCATCACATACTTTTTTCCAATTATCATCTTTAAGATATTCATCGTAAGACTGCCTACCACCAATACCATAAACCCCAGTTTCTTTTTTGCCATTTTTTTCGAGCATTATAGAAACATTAAAACGAATTAAAGGTCTAACATCTGTTAGTAGTTCACCGCCCGCTCTAATTATTTCTATAGATTTATGTTCTCCAGAAAAACTTGCGGTTACTTGTTGAACAGTCCCACTTTTTGCTCTCGTATAATTATTAACTTTTTTTAAGAGTTCTAATTTTGATTGAAGTGATTTTTCTTCTATGGGGTTAATATTTTTATAAAATTTTCTATTTGTTTTGGGTATCTCATGATTATAAACACCTTTTTTCGATTTCAAAGTTGAGCTTAAATTATCAGCTGATTGTTTTAATGAATTTTTTGAAATTTCATTTGAATGAGAATATGCAACAACTTCTCCTGTTACAGCTCTTAAACCATAACCTAAATCAGAACTATAAGTAGAACTTTTAATTTTATTATCATCCAACACGATAGACTCACTCTTTGAATTTTCTAGATAAAGCTCGCCATCATCACAATTATTTAGTGTCTCAGAAATAATTTTTTCTGCATTATTTCTTGATAAGTCTGTTTTGTTAAAAAAATCAGTCATTTTAATAAAATAGTAGTTATAATTATTTTTTCAATTGGTGTAATTCGCACATATCCAAAGATATTAAAATAGCTTCAGCATCATAACCAAAATAATAGATTGAACTAAAAAAGCAGTAACAACTACTCCAACTGCTCGCCAGGTGCTTTTGTAATCTAAGGCTTGTCTTGTAGCAATAACCATCGCCACTAGCATCCATAGCGATGAAGTAATAAAGACTATGCTTGTCAAATTAGGAATAATACCAAAAACCCGAATAAGTCCTGGTGCACTAGAGAAACCAATTGTTCTTAACAACTGACCGTGATCAGCTTCGGTTGTGGATTCTGGAAAAATTTTTACGCCAATTAAATAAACTAAGTAAGCCCAAACAAACCAACTGGCCAATGATAACAAAGGTGCCATTAAAAAATTAGATGTTCCAAGTGACA
>Ga0307986_10001699_pt1 | contig 15955 bp, 18 predicted proteins | sample EllFjometageno82_FD_203170 | JGI IMG/M metagenome (GOLD analysis project Ga0307986, IMG submission 203170) | Marine microbial communities from Ellis Fjord, Antarctic Ocean - #82 | ecosystem: Environmental > Aquatic > Marine > Unclassified | place: Southern Ocean | collected 2014-10-09
TGTCTTGTTTAAATATTGATTATTTAGACTGCCAAATATTTTAAGCTCACTTTTAGTTGATGTACTTTTAACGCCAATTTGTTTTAACAATTTTTGCATTTCTATAATTCTATTACTTTCTTTGTTTGCTAAATCTCCTATCCCTTTAAACTTTGAAACACCTTTTGTTAAAGCGGCTATACAAAATAGTATTGGAAATTCATCTGTGCTTTTAACATAGTAGACCTCTTTAGCGTTTATGGACTTTATTTTGCTACTGGTAACATGTATATCACCTGTTATTTCATTATAATCTTTCTTAATATTATGAAAACTAATTTTAGCTCCGTATTTTTTTAATAATTGATAAAATCCAATCCTTTTTTTGTTTAGACCAATATTTTTGATTTTTAATTTTGATTTTTCTTTTAATAAAGTTAAGGCTACATAAAATGCCGCTGCAGAAGGATCTCCCCCAATAGTTATATTTAATGGGTTTAAAGAACGTTTGCCAAAAATTTTTATTGTATTATTTTTATTTTTTTTAATTCTTATTACTTTTGGGCTATTTAAAAGTATATTTTCTGTATGATCTCGACTTTGCTTTTGCTCGAGAATTCTAGTTGTGCCAAAACTATTAAGTGCAGCTAATATTACCGCTGATTTGAGTTGCGCAGAAATTCCTGCTTTATAATTTATTGCAACCGGGATGGCGGAAGAAATCATTCTTAAAGGTAGGTAGGATTTTTTTTTGGGAAAAAATTCTGCCCCAAATTCACTCGTTAGTTTTATCAATTTTGACATATCTCTTTTTCTTAAAGAGCTATCACCTGTTAAGATTACGTCAATATTAGGCGTCGTTGATAGAATGCCAGTGAGCAAACGACATAATGTTCCAGAATTTTCAAAGTCTAAAACCGAGCCCTTTTTACATTCCATAGCACCAAGGCCTTGACCGTAAACCTCATATTCTTGTGGTTTAACCTTTTTGACTTTAACTCCTAATTTTTTTAAACATTTTATAGTCGCCAACACATCTTCTGACTCTAAAACATTTTTTATTTTAGACACACCTTCGCTTATAGCTCCTATTAAAAAAGATCTAATTGAAATAGATTTATCGCTATCAACCTTAATAATTGAGTTAAAATTATTTATTTTTTTAGATATTTTTAATGAGAAGCTTTTTTTCATCATTATTATTAAGAGCTGTATTGAGTTCCAAAATATAATTCTATTGCTTTTGATGATTTTAATATTTCGTTAGGCGTGCCTTGTGCAATAATTGACTGTTCCCCAAGCACGTATGCTCGATCGACAATATCAAACAAGTTACGAACTTGGTGGTCAGTAATTAATATGGCACAACCGTATGATTGTATTTTTAATATATATTTTTGTATATCCTGGACTACAATAGGGTCTAAGGCGGCCATAGGTTCGTCCAATAAGATTACACTTGGTTTGTTTATTAAAATTCTAGCCATCATAAGTCGACGTACTTCACCTCCACTTAATACGCTACTATGAATATTTCTAAGATGCTGAAGATTAAATTCATCTAATAATTTTTCACACATTGTTCTTTGATTTTCTCCACCTTTTATTGACATTTGACAAACACCTAAAAGATTATCATATACTGACATCGAAAATACGCTCCGTTGTTGGCTTAGGTATCCAATTCCAGCTTTAGACCTTTCGTGTATTGGTTTTTCAGATATATCTTTATTATTTAGCAAAATTTTTCCAGTATCAGCCATTTGCTCACCTATAATAGTGCTATAAAGAGTAGATTTTCCTGAACCATTTGGACCAAGTAGACCAACAATTTCACCAGGGTGTAGCTCCATATTAATTTTTTTTAATATTGGTCTACCGTCGTAAGATTTACTCACATCTTTAATTTGAAAAATGGGTTTGTTTTTTTTAAATTTGATTATTCTAAAACCTTTTCTCATTAATTTCTTACTTTCACGTTAACTTTATTTTTTGTATCCATTAATATGTCTAAAGTTTTTTTTGAAAGATCTAAATACAATCTATCAGCAATTACTTTCCCTTGTACACTTTCTGCTTTGACCTTTCCATAAATAGTTAAATAATTTTTGGTATTGAAAAAATCTAGACTATCACCAAATATAATAGTATCTTTATATTTTACAACAACATTTGACCTAAATTCTAAATCTTTAGTTTTGTTGTTATATTTTCCAAAGTCTCCAGTAATTTCTAAATCTGTGTTATTTTTGAAAAAAAAAATTGTTTTCATTACTTTCATATTAATTACCTCTGGTGTTTCTAGATTAAAATCAGCCAATTCAGATTGTATTACATATCGGTTTCCATTTAAATCTATTCCACTATATTCCACATCTTCAAAATTATTATTTGAAATTTCTTCAACATTTTTCAATTCGTTTCCTGTAATTCTTGTCTTTGATATAGTTTTTTTATTATAATATGTAAAATAGATTAATGTGGTTGCTAATAAAAATATAAAGAGTTGAATTAAAAGTATTTTCTTTTTTCTTTTGCTCACCTACTTTATTCCAAATTGTAACAAAGAATGTATGTTAACTATACCTTTAAGCTTAACAGCATTTTTATTTTTATTAGTAACCAATAAGCTAGTAATTTTTTTTTCATTCATAATAGATAAAGCTTTAGACGCAACCGCATCTTCGCTTATAAACAGAGGTTTTTTTGTCATAAATTCCTCAATCTTACTGTTCTTTGAATATTTTTTAATTCCTCTCCGTGTATCACCGTCAGTCAAAATACCTTTTACAAAGTTATTTTTAATTATAATCGCCAGACCTAATTTTTTTGAGTTAATTACTTTGATAGCTTCGTGAATCGTTTTATTGATATTGACTGTGGGAAGTTTATTTCCAGTTATCATGATGTCTTTAACTAACAAAAGAGTTTGACCAATATTACCTCCTGGATGAAAAATTTTAAAACGATCTTTTGAAAATTTTATTTTGTGCATTAATGCTACTGCCAAACAATCTCCAAATAATAAAGTTATACTTGTCGATGTAGTGGGGACCATTTTTGTGGGGTCAGACTCCTTTACTCTAGGTAATAAAATTTTTATATCACTTGCCTTTAACAAAACACTATCCTCTTTTGAGGCTACGCCAATGACTTTAATATTAAATCTATTAGCATATTTTAACATATTTGTTATTTCTGATGTATTTCCGGAGTAAGAAAACACTAATAAGAGATCTCTTTTATCTATCTGACCTAAGTCCCCATGATTAGCTTCACCTGGGTTTAAATAAAAAGATGATATGCCAACAGAAGATAATGTAGCAGAAATTTTTCTAGCTATTAATCCACTTTTACCTATTCCGGCAGCTATTATCTTACCTTTGCAACCAGAAATAGCCTCAACTGCTTTTACAAAAGATTTATCAAAAATTTGATTAATTTTTTTTAATTCTGCAATTTGAATTGATGCAGCTTTTTTAGCTATATTTATTAAATTTATTTTGGTCATTAATGTTCAAAAATATCAAATTTAAATCCACTCTGATCTAATTCAATTCTTGTATCTAAAAAATTAATACATTTTTTATATAAATCCATTCTTTTTTCTCTGACAAGCATTTTCTCTAACTCTTCTTTAATTTTGTGTAAATACAGAACGTCATTTGCAGCATATTCTAACTGCTTATCTGTGAGATCATTTATGTTTCTATTCCAATCACTACTACCTTGTCTTTTATCTAAATTTTTGTTGCAAAATTCTTGAACTAGATTTTTAAGTCCGTGAGAGTCCGTGTAAGTACGAACAATTTTAGACGCAATTTTTGTGTCAAAAATATTTTTCATTTTGCATTTTAAAAAATATTCTAAGCCGTTTTTATCAAATCTAAGAAAATGTCCAATTTTTTGAATCTTATCATTTTCTAATACAGAAACTAAATTTGGCGCACTGTATGTTTTTCTATCAGGTTGAATAATATAAACTTCATTATTTTCTCCGCAAATTTGAATGAGACTTAGTTTGTCTCTTTCTGGAATTTGTAACCCAGTCGCTTCCGTATCTATTGCTACACTTACTTTAAATGACCCAGCTATCTCTGAAGTTATGTCACCTTGAATTTTATGTATTTTTGCCATATCTATTCTCAATACCATGAATAATTACCCAATAGCAACAATCCTTGGTGGTGGTGGATTTATAGGAAGATATATTGTCCGAAATTTGACAGAAAAAAACTATAGATGCATCATACCGACTAGAAATCCCTTTCAAAAAGGATATTTAAAGACCCAGGCCCCTCCAGGAGCCATAGAATTTATAGATTGGAAAATCAACGATTTTTCTAAAATAAAAGAAGCTATAAATAACTCAGACGTAGTAATTAATTTAATCGGCATTTTATACGAAACTAGGAAACAAAAATTTTCAAGCATACATGTTGACATACCAGATATGATTTCAAAAATTTGTGCAAAATCTGATGTTAAAAAATTTATTCAAGTGAGTGCCATAGGGGCAAGCGCGGAATCAACATCACTTTACCAAAAATCTAAATTTGATGGTGAGCAAAGATCGTTAAATAACTTTAAAAATACAGTTATCATAAGACCAAGCGTTGTATGTGGAACTGAGGATAATTTTACAAATTTATTTTCCAAACTAAGTTTTATGCCTGTTATCCCAATAGTAAAAATTAATTACAAATTTCAACCTATCTTAGTCACCGATGTAGCTGATGCAATTTTAAAGTCAATAACAACAAAAGATAATGAAGGAAAAATTTATGAAATAGGAGGGCCAAAAAAAATTAGCTTTGGTGATATGGTGAGATCTATTTTAAATACAATTAATAAAAAAAGATTTGTTGTTGAGATGCCGATGCCTTTGGCAAGAATTCAAAGCGCAATTCTAAATCTGCTACCAATTCCACCAATACTTACAAGGGATCAGTGTAATATTTTATCAGAAGGTGACAATGTAGTCTCTGATAAATATTTAACTTTAAAAGATATAAATATAAAACCAGCAGATGTTGAAATTGCTATGCAAAAATGGCTATGGAGATTTCGTGATGGAGGAGAATTTGCAAAAAAACATTAAATTTGATTTAATAGTAATAAAATTATGTTTAATTATTTAGAAGTAGCTAGTTTATAATTTATGGAATATTTATTTTACGCTTTAGTAGCCGGAATCATGGGAATAGTTATTTACTTAACTTTTAAAGCAGTCGGGTCTGGTCTTGATGCAAGATCTCAACTTAAAAGAAGTGGTACTTTAGAAAAAAATAAAGAAAATCCATATACTTTTAAAAGTATAGAGGCAGATGAGAATGATAAAATTCTTGAAAAACTAAAAGATAAGAAGTTGTCTTCTGCAGATCTTAAGAAAATTTACGAAGATCTTCAGAAGAAAAAATAATTAATAAAGTCCTTGCGGTATAATGAAGTAATGAATTGCTAATACAATCGCTACCGAAACACTTAAACCAAATATCATTTTTACAAAGTCTTTTCCTATAAGTGGAAAAACATATTTAAATTTATAGTCTTTATTCATTGTAGAAATTGCTAACTCTCTTCCACATAATAATCCAACAAATACCCATGTTGTAGACATTGGTAAATCGTTTAGCTCTTTGAAATAGTATAGTACAGCAGCATAAATTACGTTAATAATTGTTGCTGAACGAGCATATCTTGTTCCTGTTTTATCTAAGACAACTTTTTGAATTGGTCCACCATGGATATAAAATATGTAAAATATTAATGCAGTGAAGTAAGCCAACACGACTAGCAGTAGCGAGATATTTAATTGTCTTGGCAGATATACGGCAATGTTTGCAACATCATGTGATAACCAAACCCACCATAACCAACCAGATGTAACCCATACAGAGTTACGCCAAAAGCCGATCCATTTATCTCCTTTTACTTCGTCAAATTTTTCATTAATAAATTTAGAAACTACTATCCAGCATATGTAAGCGACAGTTGCTGCTATTCCATAGCCAATAATACTTTTTACAAGCATTTTCTCTAAAATTACTGTAGTTGCAAAAGCAGATAAGACTAAAAAAGTTGTAGAAACAGGTATACCAATTCTAGTTAATATCAGTAAAATTCCCGGTGCAACAGCATGGTACCATTGAATTTCTTGGAATGGTATTCTATTTAATCGTCCATATGAGATATCACCATCATAACTATACCAACCCCAAGTTATTGCAAAGATCATTACTGTAGAGGCAGCACTTGCAAGTGTATACCATTTGAACCATTTTTGCTTTGACGCAATAAATGTTCCTAGTGTTTGAATAGAGTCATTAGCTATTACGCTGTAGCCCGCTAATCCAAAGCCGACAATTGTGTAAACTAATGTAAGTTCCATTTTGTTTCCGTCTTGTTATTTTTTAAACGATCGAATCATATTATTTAATTACACTTTTATATCTTGTGAGAAGATTAAATCTAGCAAAGAATTTAGTCAAGTTTTGAGTCATGATTTCAGATTTAACTTTTACTATTACTAGAATAGTACTATCTATAAATATTTTATTTTACATTAAAATAATAATTGATAAAAACCCATTAAAAATAAAGGTATTTGCAAACCAAAATTTGTGAGTATTGCTTTATCTTTTGATAAGTATCCAGCTATCGTCCAACCTAAAACACCTGCGCCATGGAATATTATATTTGTTGGGTAAATATTTAAGTTAGTCAAAAGTATTCCAATTAAAACTAGAAACGTACTTAACCATTTTAAATACTTCTTTAAAAAATTCATATTCGTTTAAGTGGTATTATAGGATCTAACTGTTAGAGTTCTTACTAATTAAGCGGATTTGATTTTTTTTTCAAGAAATGAAGGTACCTCATTGTCTTTGTCTAAAATATCCTCTTTTTGTCCCTTAGGTTGGAAGGCGTATAAAACATGTAATTTACAATAAGGGAAATCACCTTCTGGAGATCTTCCACAAAAATAAAAATCTTCTTCGTCTGGGTGACCTAACGGCCATTTGCAAGTTGTTTCCGTTAAATTTTCTAGCGATGTTGGCTTCTCTGCTTCAAAATTTTTATCTAACAATATAGATTGAAATTTGCTTTTTCTACTCATTGGCGGCGGCGTTTTTTTAGTTTGCTTATTTTCCGTTCTATTTTTACTAGAATTAGATTGTTTAGAAGGAGCCCTTGCTTCTAAATCTAATCGATGTGCTTTACCAATAACGGCATTACGAGTAGTGTCGCCTAAAATTTCAGCTATTTGACTTGCGGTATTACCTTTTGTCCAAAGATTTTTTAATTTTTCAACTTTTTCTGGTGTCCAACTCATAATTCAACCTATACTATATATGGTATTTATATTTAATCTAATACATTATCTAGTAGTCGAAAAGAATAAAAAGCATAAAATAGACTTATAAAGGTACTTTTGCACAGATTTTTTAAAAATTAGAGTTATAAGACTAGAAATGACAGAAATAACATCAAAATATAAGATTGGAACAAGAAGATTCGGTTTAATAAATTGGATAGGTACATGGACTTTATTTAAAAAAGAAATTTTAAGATTTTTAGCTGTTTGGATACAAACTATTTTTTCACCGATAATAACTTCTTTGCTTTTTTTATTAGTTTTAACTTTAGCTATTGGAAATGAAAGAGAGGATGTTTTAGGAGTACCTTTTATTATATTTCTTGCACCTGGATTAATTGCCATGCAAGTAATACAACAAGCTTTTTCTCATTCAGCTTCATCTTTTATGATTAAAAAAATTGATGGCTCAATAGTAGATGTTTTATATGCTCCATTATCTGCAGGTGAAGTTACCACTGCAATTATATTATCTGCAGTTACAAGAAGTTTAATAATTGCAATAATCTCCGTAATAATTTTTTATTTTATCATTAATATTCAAATTCAAAAAATAGGATTCTTAATAATTTTTACACTTCTATCTTCCTTAATACTAGGTGCAGCAGGAATGATAGCTGGTCTTTGGGCAGAAAAATTTGATCATATGGCAACAGTAACTAATTTTATAATTGTACCCCTATCTTTCTTGTCCGGAACTTTTTACACTATAGATAAATTACCTTATTTTCTTCAAGTAGTAAGTAAAGTAAATCCCTTTTTTTACATGATAGATGGTTTTAGATATTCTTTTATTGGAAGGGCAGATGGGTCTATTTTTATTGGAATAATTTACTTAACATCGTTAAGTATTATAATAGGGTTTTTATCTTATTTACTTTTTAAGAATGGGTATAAGATAAGAACCTAATTATGAGCTCATTAGCTAACACATATAATAGAAAAAAAATTTCTTTTATTAAAGGAAAAGGTAGTTATCTATATTCTACAAACGGAATAAAATATTTAGATTTTGTTCAGGGAATAGCTGTAAATTGCTTAGGACACTCAAACAATTATTTAATTAAAGCGCTAAATAAACAAGCAAAAAAATTATGGCATGTTTCTAATGCTTTTATAATTCCAGAAGGAGAAAAATTAGCCAAAAGGTTAACTCAAAAAACTTTTGCAGATTTTGTTTTGTTTCAAAATTCTGGGGCTGAGGCAACTGAAGCAGCTATAAAAATTGCGAGAAAATATTTTTATTCCAAAGGTCAACCAAACAAAAATAGAGTTCTTTGTGTAAATAATAGTTTTCACGGCAGAACCCTTGCGACTATATTTGCAAGTAATAATAAAAAAATGACAGAAGGTTTTTTCCCAAAGGTTAATGGTTTTGACCATTTCAATTTTGCTGATCACAAAGAATTAGAAAAAAAAATAACAAAAAAAACTGCTGCAATTATGATTGAAACAGTTATGGGGGAAGGTGGTATTAAAGTTATACCTGATTATTGTCTTAGATATTTAAGAAAACTTTGTAACAAAAAAAATATTTTACTTATTCTTGATGAAGTACAATGCGGAATTGGAAGATCTGGGAAATTTTTTTCTTTTGAATATGCAAGAATAAAACCTGATATCGTTCCTATTGCCAAAGGAATAGGGGGGGGATTTCCTATTGGTGCAGTATTAATGAATAAGAAAGTTGCTTCTGGAATGACACCTGGCTCACATGGGTCAACCTTCGGAGGCAATCCATTAGCAATGAGTATTGGTAATGCTGTTTTAGATATAGTTTTAAAAAAAGGGTTTTTAAGCAATGTTCAAAAAATAGCTAAATATTTTCACACTGAATTAAGTAAGTTACACGAAGAATTTCCCAAAGTGATAAAAGAAGTGAGGGGTCAAGGCCTTTTAATTGGTTTACAAATGCAGAAAGATCAAACTAAATTTATTAAAAAATTAATGGATAATAGATTGCTTACTATTAGAGCGGGTGAAAATGTAATTAGATTACTACCTCCACTTACAGTAAATAAAAAAGAAATTGACCAAGCGGTGACAATTTTAAAGAAAGTATGTAAAACTTACAAATGAAAAATTTTATAAATATATCAGACCTTAATTCAAATGATCTAAGACTTATTATCGATAGTGCCAAGTCAAGAAAATTAAATAGAAAAGGTTTGAATAAATCAGCGCCAGACCAAGACAAGCCCTTCGAAGGGAAATCAATGATCATGCTTTTCGAAAAACCTTCTACAAGAACGAGAATTTCATTTGACATAGCTATAAAACAATTAGGAGGATCATCTATAATACTTAATCCAGATAATATTCATTATGGAAAAGGTGATGAAAGTTTAAAAGATACCGCAAAAGTTTTAACTCAATATGCAGATATTGTGATGGTAAGAACGTCAGAGCATAAAAATTTAGAAGAGTTTGGAAAATATTTAGAGATACCAATTATCAATGGACTTTCTGATCAGAGCCATCCTTGTCAAATAATGTCTGATATTTTAACTTTTGAAGAATTAAAAGGAGATATAGAAAATAAATCAATAGCTTGGATTGGTGATGCAAATAATAACATGTCAAATTCATTAATAGAAGCTGCAGGAAAATTTAATTTTAACCTTAATTTAGGATGTCCAAATAAATTCAAACCTAATAAAAAAATTATGATTTGGGCAGAAAAAAATAAAATAAAGATTAATATTACAAGTAAACCTGAGGATGCAGTAAAAAATGTTGATTGCATAATGACAGATAAATGGATTTCTATGAATGACAAAGTTAATAAAAAAGAAAAAAAGAAAGTTTTAAAAAAATATCAAGTTAATAAAAAACTTATGAAACTAGCAAAACCAGATGCAATATTTATGCATTGTTTACCAGTTAGTAGAGGAGAAGAGGTAACAAGTGAAGTTATTGATGGAAAACAATCAGTTGTTTGGACTCAAGCTCTAAATAGAATTCACGCTCAGAAGAGTATAATTGATTGGTGTTTGAATTAGGGTTTTGGAAGCGGACTATCACTCTTAGAATTTAAATATAAAATTACAGAAGCTCTATCTTTCTCTTTTCTTAATCCAGCAAAAGCCATTTTAGTTCCTTTGATATAAGACTGTGGTTTGATTAAAAAAGAATTCATTTCTTCATACGACCATTTTTTAGCATGAGCAACTAACGCTTTAGAATATTTATAATCAGGATATGATCCTGATTGTCTTCCTAAAACTCCCCATAAATTTGGTCCTATTAAATTCGGTGAACCAGCAGCAATCATATGACAAGCGCCACACTTTTTAAAAACTTTCTCTCCGTGCATTAAATCTCCCGTTGCTAAAAGTTGGCCAATATCAACTTTTTCTTCTGTAATATTTGCTTGTGAAGATAGTTTAACATCAACAGCCTCAAGACCTTCAATTTTATAGGCTGATTGCTTAGGTTTATCTACGTGGAATAAAAAATCGGTAAATTTCCCTAGCCCAATGACTAATAACGCCGTTAAAAGTATTGCACCTATAATTTTATTTAATTCAAAACTATCCATAAATTTGATAACTGTTTTAATGACATATAACACGACTGTATAAAAAAAAACTTAAAATAATTTATTTTTTGCGTCCATGAGCCGCACAATTATGACAAACATAGCAATAATAATACCTTCCAGACTCGATGCGCAAAGATTGCCTAACAAACCTTTAAAATTAATTAAAAAGAAAGAGATGATTCTTCATGTTCATGATTTAGCTGTTGAGGCTAAAATTGGAGAAGTTATTGTAGCAACACCAGATCAAAAAATTTTAGATTTAGTAGAAGGACATGGTGGCAAAGCAGTAATTACAGAAATAAATCATCAAACAGGAACAGATAGAATTTTTGAGGTATTTAAAAAGAAACTAAATCAAAAACCTGAAATAATTATAAATTTACAAGGTGATATGCCTAACTTAGATCCTGAAGCTATTAAAATTTTAACAAAACATATGATAAAAAACAGTTGTGATATTGTAACGCTAGCCTCCGATCTAGATTTGAATAAAGAACTGAATGACTCTAATATTTGTAAAGTTAAAACTAACAAAGATATAACCAATGGTGAATTTGCTAGTGCTTTAGATTTTTATAGGATCTGTAAAAAAAATATTTCTGATTATCTCTATCATCATATTGGAATTTATGCCTTTACTAATGAAGCTTTAATGAGGTATGTAAGTTTGAAGAGATCAAAGTTAGAAGTAGAAAGAAAACTTGAACAGCTTAGAGCTTTAGAAAATCAAATGAAAATAGAAGTTGGATATATTGATGCCTGCCCTCTCAGTGTTGATACGGAAAAAGATTTATTAAAAATTAAAAAAATTTTAGAAAATTAAAATGAAAAAAATTAAAATAGCTTTCCAAGGAGAAAAAGGAGCATATTCCCATATAGCGGCTGACGAAATATTTAAAGGAGCAGAAATAAAAACTTGCACTACATTTGAAGAAACTTTTAAAACAGCTTTTGAAGATGAGACTTACAAGATAATTATTCCTTTAGAAAATTCATTAGCAGGAAGAGTCGCAGATATTCATTATTTGCTACCAAAATATAAATTACAAATATATTCTGAACACTTTCAAAAAGTTGAACATAGTTTAATTGTCAAACCAGAGGCAACTTTAAAAGATATCAAGTATGTTAGAAGCCATGCACAAGCTCTCGGTCAGTGTCAAAAAATTATAACAAAAAATAACTTTGAAATAATTACATCAGCAGATACAGCTGGTTCAGCCAAGGATTTAGCAGCGGGTAAAGATATATCTATAGCTGCAATTGCCTCGGAACTATCTGCAAAAATTTATAATTTAAAAATATTAGAAAAAAATATTGAAGATGAAAATGGAAATGTCACTCGATTTATAGTTATGGGAAAAAATATCTATCAGCCAACTTTTGAAAAAAATAAAAACTTTATAACAAGTTGCATATTTAGATTAAAAAGCACTCCATCAGCACTCTATAAATGTCTAGGGGGATTTGCTACAAATCAAATAAATTTGACTAAGCTGGAGAGCTTTTCTGTTAAAAATACTTTTGACCAAACTAATTTCTATTTAGATTTAGAAGGACATATCGAAGATAAGGCAGTGCAAAAAGCTATGGAAGAGCTGGGTTTTCATACGGAAAGTCTTGATATTTTAGGGGTATATGAGGCTTCTACATTTAGGCAAAAATAGTCCACAAAATTAAAATCTAGCCTTGTAGTAATCAAATTGATCTTGATATAATCATAATGAGGTTGGCATCAGGTGGATGTTTCATAAACCCGGTCAGGTCTGAAAGGAAGCAGCCGTAGTGAAATTTTTTCAGGTTGTTGCCTGCCTCTTTTAAAAAATGATAAACAATAAAATTTTAGCTTTAAAATACAGGCCTCAAGAGTTTAAAGACTTAATAGGACAAGAGGTTATGGTTCAAACTATAACTAATGCAATTAAACTCAGCAAAACACCTAATGCATATCTTCTTACAGGCATTAGAGGAGTGGGAAAAACAACTACAGCAAGATTGATAGCCAAAGCCCTTAACTGTGAAACAAATTTTGATAAAACAAAAAATTGTGATCATGGAAATTTTTGTAATTCTTGCAAAGAAATTATTAATTCAAATCATATAGATATTTTAGAAATGGATGCGGCTTCTAAAACTGGTATTGATGATGTAAGAGAGCTTATAGAAAATTCTAAATATAGCCCTACAAGCGCACAGTTCAAAATTTTTATAATTGATGAGGTTCACATGTTGTCCAAGCAAGCTTTCAATGGACTTCTTAAAACATTAGAAGAGCCACCACCAAGATTAAAATTTATTTTAGCAACAACCGAAGTTCGAAAAATTCCTGTTACTATTCTTTCTAGGTGTCAAAGATTTGACTTAAAACGTGTAAGTATTGAGAAATTAATTCTTCATTTACAAAAAATTGTAAAAAAAGAAAATGGAAAAATTTCTGAAAGTGCTCTTAAAATAATAGCTCGTGCCTCCGAAGGCTCAGTTAGAGACGCAATTTCATTATTAGATAGATCTCTAGTGGCACAAACCATTAATGTGAACCAACAAATAGAAGATACTGATGTAAGAAAAATGTTAGGATTAGCAGATAAAAGTAAGATTATTCAATTGTTTCAAAATATTTTACTAGGAGATCAAAAAAAATCAGTATCAAATTTAAAAGAATTAATAGATAACGGTTTAGACGCTAAAAATTTTCTAAATGATATTTTAGAAATACTTTACTTGTTCAGTAGAAGAATAAATTTGGGTCCAATAGAAAAAGAACTCATGATTTCCGAGTCAGAAAATCAGCTTGTAAATCAATACGCAAATAATTTAGACATGCAAGATCTAGGTTTATTTTGGCAATTCACTATTAAAACTATAGATGATTTAAAAATAGTACCTAATGAAAATTTAATGTTAGAAATGTATGTCATGCAATTAATTCATTTAAAAAATATAGAACAAAATCAAAATTTAAATTTTGAGGAAAACAATAAAGAAGTAAAAAAAATCAATGAGATGTTGAATGATAATCACCCTGAACAAATCGATAAAAAAACTTCTTTAACACCAATAAAAAACCAATTAAAAAATACTGAACAAATAAAAGAAAATTTTGTAAAAAATCCTACACTAAATGAAAAAAATAATTCAAAGATTGAAATTAAAAACTTTAATGACTTAGTTGAATTAGCCCATAAAGATAAGGAAATGGAGCTTAAGTACGACCTAGAAAGAAATGTTAATTTAGTGAGGTTTAATAAAGGTAAGATAGATATAAGTTTTAACGAGAAACTTAATAAAAATTTTATCAAGATTTTAACTGAAAAACTTCTGACTTGGACAGGTGATAGGTGGATTATTTCTCTAAGCAAGAATAGTGGAGAGAAGACTATACATCAGCAAAAATTAGAGAAAAAACATATAATTTTAGAAAAAGAAATAAATGGAGATGTGGCAAAAAAATTAAAATCTGCTTTTCCTGATGCTAAACTAATAACTGTTAAAGAAAAAAAAAATGACTAATTTTACTGACATGCTCTCCAAAGCAAAAGAAATGCAAGACAAAATGAAAGAAGCCCAAGATACTATTAAAAATATTGAGGTAGAAGGAATTGCGGGTGGCAATTTGGTAAAGATTGTTCTTACTGGAGATTACGAAATAAAATCCATAACTATTAATGAGGAAGCTCATAACGAAAAAAGAGAAACAATCAATGATTTAATAATAGCAGCTTATAATAACGCGAGAGATAATTTAAAAAAAAAATCTTCAGAAGAAATTTCCAAAGCAACAGGCGGGTTGAATATTCCATTAGATTTTAAATTGCCCTTTTAAATGGAAAATCATATTCCAGAAATAGAAGAATTAATAAAGCAATTTTCAAAACTTCCTGGCTTAGGGCCTAAGTCTGCTAAAAGAATTATTCTAAAACTTATAAATAATAAAGAAAATATGGTTAAACCTTTAGCCCAATCTTTAGCTAAAGTTTACAAGAATGTAGTTAGATGTATTAATTGTGGAAATCTTAAGATTATTGAAAAACTGTGTGTCTGTGAGGGAGACAGTCAGTACGATAAAATTTGTGTAGTAGAAAATCTTGCTGATATGTGGGTAATAGAAGCAGCAAATATTTTCAAAGGTTATTTTCATATACTCGGGGGAACATTAAACTCTAGTGAAAATTATGAAAAAAAAAATTTACTAATAGAGTCTTTATTAAAAAGAATTAAAAAAAATAGTCTAAAAGAGGTAATAATTGCTACTAGCGCTACTATTGAAGGTCAAACTACAGCACACTACATAGAAGATTCAATTCAAGATGGTAAGATAAAAATTACAAAACTTGCCCAAGGTTTACCAGTAGGAGGGGAAATTGAACAGCTGGATGATGGAACTCTATTTTCTGCCTTTAAGAACAGAGTTCCTGTAACAAGCGATTAATTAGAATTCTTTCTCTCTAATCTTTTTTGATGTAACAATGGCTCTGTATATCCTGACGGCTGCTCTCTTCCTTTGAACACCAAATCACAAGCTGCAGAAAATGCTATTGAATTATCAAAATCATCTGACATTTTTTCATACTTCTTTTCATTTTCGTTTTGCTTATCTACTATGGTTGCCATTTTTTTCATAATCAACATTACTTGATTCTTTGTACAAATTCCATGGTACAGCCAATTGGCCATATGTTGAGATGAAATTCTCAACGTAGCCCTGTCCTCCATTAATCCAATATTATTTATATCTGGCACTTTCGAACATCCAACTCCTTGATCGATCCATCTGACTACATATCCAAATATACCTTGAGCATTATTTTCCAGTTCTTTGTTTATATCTTCTATAGACCAATTTGGCCTATCAGCTGTTGGAATCTCCAATATGTTTGTAATTTTAGCTTTATCTCTTAATTTGATATCCTCCTGTTTTTTAAAAACGTCTAACTTGTGATAGTGGGTTGCGTGGAGCGTTGCAGCAGTTGGCGAAGGCACCCAAGCACAATTAGCACCTGCTTTCAGATGATTTATTTTTTGTTTCATCATATCAGCCATTCGATCAGGCATTG
>Ga0307986_10001700_pt1 | contig 15955 bp, 22 predicted proteins | sample EllFjometageno82_FD_203170 | JGI IMG/M metagenome (GOLD analysis project Ga0307986, IMG submission 203170) | Marine microbial communities from Ellis Fjord, Antarctic Ocean - #82 | ecosystem: Environmental > Aquatic > Marine > Unclassified | place: Southern Ocean | collected 2014-10-09
GCAAATATTAATTGTATTATCTTTTGTTTGGACTACTGTTTTTAGTCTATATGTTTTTAGTGTAACTACTTTTATATGGGGTTGGGCCGGCTTAGTCATGGCCCATGTTGGTTTAATAATTGCCGTGTATATTACTTTTAAATTTTTTCATAAAGCTGATAAAGAAAAAAAAAGTGTTTTTGAAACAGGAAATTTTAATCCTGCTAAAATATTTGTAGTATTTTTTCTAATTTTCTTTATTTTTATTTTTACTAAAGGCATACAGGTCCTTACAAAAACTCAATCGTATTCAATAAAATATGATGGGCCAGAAAAAACAACACTACAAAGAATAAAAGATTTCGTTAAATAAATTATTTAATGGTAAAAAAAATCTTTATTGTCTTTGGACACCATAATAGCAAAACATCCTTTAATTCATCTATTAGAGATACTTTCATAAATGAAGCACAAAAGTGCGGTCACGAAATAGATTTAATAAATTTACATGAAGAAAAACAACTTCCTTTTTTTGATGGCAGCCCACCAAACGACCAAGTTCTTGATTACAGAGAAAGATTAGAAAGATCCGATGTGATGTTTTTAATTTCACCTTGCTACAATCTTAGGGCAACCGCTATTATGGAAAACTGGATTGATCTTGTTCTTGCACCTAAATGGTTTTTTGCATTTAAAAGAGTGGTTGGTAACTGGGGTTACCCTGTTGCCGGTGCAATGAAAAATAAATTAGCTATTATGTCTATGTCGTACGGTGGCAACATCTTTTCTATTCAAACTTGGTTTCAAAATATGCCATTCAGAAGAATTAAAGCAGGTGTTCTTAAACTTGGAGGTATGAAAATTGAATATACAAGATTTTATGAAGTTCTACCTGGCATGAAAGAAGATAAATTTAATAAAGATATGGAGAAAGTAAGAAAATTGGCACGAAACTTATAGATTATTACATGTTGCAAAAATGAAAAAAACTCTAAAAAAAATTAATCGTATTACATCTAAATTAGAGCATGATTTTAAAAATTATCATTTATTTTCTTCAACAAAAATATCAAAAAAAAAACTTATTTAATAATAAATATAAAATAGAAAGAATTTTTGAAAAAAGGAAGGTCGCCATCTGAAGTTTCATCACAAGGACTTTTGAATATTGCAAAAGCTATTAGTTTTAATGCAAAAAATTATATTCCCAAAGATGGAGCAATTTTTACATTATTTAGAATAGAAGTTTTAGCAGGATTAACAGTAGCTTTAGCGCTAGTTCCGGAGGCTATTGCTTTCGCATTTGTTGCAGGCGTTGCGCCTTTGTCGGGCCTTTATGCGGCATTTATAGTAGGAATAATTACTGCATTAATTGGTGGCAGACCTGGAATGATTTCTGGTGCAACAGGCGCATTAGCTGTTGTGATGGTTTCCCTGGTTGCAGATCATGGGGCGCAATATTTATTTGCGACAGTAATTTTAATGGGTGTGATACAATTAATTGCAGGTATTTTTAAACTAGGGAAGTTTATTAGAATGGTTCCTCAACCAGTAATGTTGGGATTTGTTAACGGTTTAGCAATAGTAATTGGCATTTCACAAATAAGTCAATTTAGAACAATTAATTCAATAGGAGATTCAGTTTGGATAACAGGCAATACATTGTTTTATTCAGTTGGGTTTATTATCTTAACTATGTTAGTTATTTGGTTGTTACCTAAAATAACAAAAGCATTACCCGCTACACTAGTTGCAATTTTATTAACTACAGTATTAGTTCTGGCATTTAAAATTGACATCCCAAGTGTTGGCGATCTCGCAAGTGTTAAAGGTGGATTACCAAACTTTTCAATTCCTAAAGTCCCATTAAATTTAGAAACTTTAAAAATCATCTTTCCTTATGCATTTATATTGGCATCCATTGGATTAATTGAAAGCTTATTAACGCTTAATTTAGTGGGTGAAATTACAAATAAAAGGGGTGGCGCAAGTCAAGAATGTTTAGCACAAGGTTTAGCTAATACGGTAACAGGATTTTTTGGAGGTATGGGAGGCTGCGCTATGATTGGACAATCGATGATTAACGTTAAATCGGGAGGTAGAACAAGAATTGCAGGAATTGCAGCAGCTTTATTTTTATTAATATTTATTTTGTACACTTCTTCCTTAATCGAAATGATACCTATAGCAGCGCTAGTAGGAGTTATGTTTATGGTTGTCATCGGTACTTTTGCTTGGAACTCTTTGAAAATACTTTTTCTTGTTCCAAAGAGTGACGCAATTGTAATTATTCTTGTTACAGCTGTAACAGTCGCTGCAGATTTAGCTGTAGCTGTAATTGTCGGTGTAATTTTTTCCGCTTTAGTATTTGCATGGGAATCCGCATCAAGAATTAGAGCAATTGAAAGACCGTCAATACGTGAAAAAGGTGCTAAAGTATACGAGATTGAGGGACCACTTTTTTTTAGTTCTACAAATAGTTTTTTAGAAATTTTTAAACCAACAGAAGACCCTGCTGTTATTATTATTGATTTTGCTAGATCAAAAATAATTGATCAATCAGCGTTGAAGGCAATTGAAGACATTGCAGATAAGTATAATGCTATTGGTAAAAAAGTAAAACTTAGACATCTTACACGAGATTGCCATAAGCTTTTAAGTAAAGCTGGTCAATTAGTTGTCGATAGTGACGATGATCCAGATTATGGAATTGCCGTAGATTACGATGTTAAGTTAGGAATATTTGGTAATTAAAAAATAATTTACAATAATTTTTACAGCATATTTTGATAACTGGCTATAAATCACACTTTAAAACTCAATATTAACAGCTAATTAAACCTCAGTTCTTGCAGAAATTAATTTTTATAGTAAATTTAAAAAATATGAAGTCTGCAAAAATTAAAAAACATTTAAAAAAAATTAAAAAAAGTTTTGTGCCAAAATTTACATTGAGTAAATTTACTAAAAAAGTCACAACAAATTTTGATAAAACCTACAAAAAACTTAGCAAAAAAAGAAAAAAAGTTAAAAAACTTAAGAAAATTAAAACATCGGCACAATTTAAAGCAAGACTAAAGTTAAGAGAACAAATAGCTAAACAAAAACAAAGAGAGAATCTTGCTAAAATCCAAATTATAAAAATTCGAAATCAAGAAAAACAAAGAATAAAAGATGAAGAATTGAAAATAAAAAGGCAAGAATTAAGACTTAAAGAGGAAGAATTAAAAATAAAAATTTCAGAACAAAAATTAAAAGAACAAGCCGAACAAAGACTACAAGATCAGGAAAAAAGAAAAAAAGATGAGGATAAAAGAATAAGATTAGAACAAAAAAGACTAAGAGACGAAGAAATAAGATTAAGAGAAGTATCAGAGCAAAGAATTAAAGATGAAGAAAAAAGAATTAGAGACGAAGAACAAAGAATAAGAGACGGAGAAGAGAGAAAAAGACTTGAAGCAGAACAAAGAATTAAAAATGAAGAGAAAAGAATAAGAGATGAAGAACAAAGAATAAGAGATGGAGAGGAAAAAAAAAGACTTGAAGCAGAAAAAAAAATTAAAGACGAGGAACAAAAAATTAAAAACGAAGAAGATAATAGAAAAAAAGAAATTGAGAATCAGAGAATAAAAGAATGGGAAATAAAATTTGATGAAGATAGAAAAAGAAAAGAAGAAGAACAACTTTTAATAGAAGAAGATTTAAAAAAAAGAGACGAAGAAAGAAAACAAAAGCTAGAAATTGATTTAAAAAATCCTGATAAAATGAATTAAAACCTAATCTCTTTTAACAAACCTGTTAATTAAAAATAAATAAACACGATAAGGCAAAATTCTTAAAATTTTTAAAAAAATTGTTAGTTCTTTTGGAAAGTGAATTTCAAAAGCGCTACCTTTAGTTAACCCATTATATATTTTATCAGCTGCAAATTCTGGTGTTTTTATAAATGGCATATTAAAAGTATTTTGATTAGTTAATGGTGTTTTGATAAATCCTGGAGAAATTAAAGAAATTCTTACGTTATGTTTTTTGAAATCGAAATATAAACTTTCAGTTAAATTAGTTAGAGCAGCTTTGGAAGGACCGTAACCACTAGAATTTGGCAAGCCTCTGTACGCTGCAACTGAAGAAACAATAGAAATATGTCCTTTCTTTTTTTTCTTAAAATACTCCTCAACAGTTTTGATACAATTTAAAACACCAAAAAAATTTATATTCATAATTTTTTTAATTTGTTCTTTGTTTATTTCTTTTTCTAGTTTCGGATCATATGCACCACTACAAAAAACACATAAATCTAAGTCTTTGAATTCATTAAGTATATTTGAAAATGTAGTTACAACTAAATTATCATCCGTAATATCCATAGGAAAAGACAAGATATTTTTATTTTGAGCAAGTTCATTCAGCAGCTCTTTTCTACGCGCAGATACTGCTACTTGCCAATTTTCTTTAGCAAATTTTAAAGCCAATGCTCTGCCAATTCCACTACTAGCACCTGTAATCCAAATTTTTTTTTGATTCACTGACATGAATTAGTTGTATAACACTACATGCTAAAAAATAAATATTTATCTTTTTTCTTAATACTTGTTATTACCTTTATGGCATCTGCTATTGGTGGTTTCATAACTGCATCTTTCAAAGAACCCTGGTACTCAGAAATAATATTGCCTAGTTTCAATCCACCTAGTTGGGTTTTTGCACCTGTATGGACAATATTATATATTTTAATGTCAATCGCTATCTGGAGCGTTTGGATTAATTTTTTTGATCGTAAAATTTTAAATATTTACTTCGTTCATTTATTTTTTAATGCATCGTGGAGCGTTATTTTTTTTGGTTTTCACCAAATCGAACTAGCACTACTAAATTTAATTATTATTTTAATTTTTATTATTATTTTAATGAGAGTTTATTACAAAAAAAAAAAAATGAGCTTCTATCTCACTATCCCGTATTTTTTTTGGTCTTCCTACGCTTTGGTTTTGAACGCTTCGATCGTAATTTTGAATTAAGTATTTTTCTTCCTAGTACCGTCCTGTTAATAAAGGAAGATATAACTATCAAGACAATACTACCTGATATCACAGGAAATAAGATAAAATCATAAGAGGCATCTGCAAATAGAACAATAAGCGGATTAGCAGCTGCAGGTGGATGAACTATTTTTAGATACATCATCAGTGTTACGCAAATTCCTACTGACAAACCTAAAGAGATAGCCGAGATACCTATATATTGATTAAATAAAATGCCGACAACAGCTGAAACTAAATGACCAAAGAAAACATTTTTTGCTTTTGCAAATTCACTATCATGAAAAACAAATAAAATTAAAGCTGAAGATCCGAATGAAAATATAAGCCAAACACCAACTGATGAATCAAAAGTTAACGCAGACAATATACAAATAACCAAGGCTACTGATAATCCATTAGATATGGGGTCAAATTTTTTCATTTAAATTTTATTAAAGTTATATACAATTATAAGTTATTAAAAACATTTTACTTATTAAATAAAAGCTGATTTATATGCAATAAAATGATTTCATTATTTTTAAATAGAATTTTTAGATCGGTTAAAATTGACCCTGAAGTCTTTAACGAAGTCCAAAAAGACAAGAACGCAACTATATCTGCTGCCATTGTGGTTATACTATCAAGTTCTGCAGCTGGTATTGGCGCCGCTTCACTAGGAGCTAGTAATTTTTTGCTAGCTCCTGTCTTTTCATTAATAAGCTGGTTTGTCTGGGCGTATATTGTTTATTTTGTTGGTGTTAAATTATTTCCCGACACAAAAACTAAAACTACTCAATTTGCCCTTCTTAGAGCTATTGGATTTTCAAGTGCACCTGGAATGATTAGAATTTTTGGTTTTAATGAAGATTTAATGACTGTTACATTTATAGGGGCAGCATTTTGGATGTTAGTATGTATGGTTGTAGCTGTTAAAGAAACTTTAAACTACAAAAGTTTATGGAAAGCTTTTGGTGTTGTGATTATTTCTTGGTTTGTCCAGGCATTTGTACTTTTAGCTATCCTAGCAATAACTAGAAATTTTTAGATAGGAAATAAAGTCTTTGATATTTTGCAGCTATCACAAAGCTTATAACCGTGCATAACTAAGTTAGATTTAACATTTTTGTGTTCCTTATTGCATTCTTCACAAAAATTATCTATTTCTACATAGTTTAAAACTTCATTTGATTTAATTGAATTTTTTTCATGATATTTCAATTGATAACAATCCGTACAAAGAAACCTTACTTCGCTAAAATTACTAACTTGAGTAAGAATAGTTTCACTTTCTCCACAGTCATCACAACTTGGTAATTTTTTCATATATAAATTATAATTTAAATAAAAATATTACCTTTAATTTAAACAAAACTATATAATTAAATTATGAAAAAAATTTTTTTTTTAATTGCTTTTTTTTTCAATCTTAATTTACTCAACGTTTCAGCAGGCGTACTTACTGTGACAACTGGAGATAATAAGATTGAATATAAAAAAGCTTATTTTGCAGGCGGCTGTTTCTGGTGCATGGAAGAGTCATTTGACAAAGTAAAAGGTGTTATAAAATCGATATCTGGGTACTCAGGAGGTCATGTAAAAAATCCAACTTATAAACAGGTCATCTATAGAAATACAGGACATGTAGAAGCTATTGCAGTTTATTACGACCCTAAGCTAACTAGTTACGAGGAATTGTTAAAAGTATTTTGGGTAAACATAGATCCTTTTGATGCTGAGGGTCAATTCTGTGACAAAGGAAAAAGCTATAGATCTGTTGCATTTTACCAAAATATAAAACAAAAAAAACTTATAGAAAACTCAATAAATAGTATTGAAAAAAAATTTAATCAGAAAAAAATTGTAACTCTAGCATGGGAATTTAAAAAGTTTTATCCTGCAGAAGATTACCATCAAGATTACTATCAAAATAACTTTTTAAGATACCTGGCGTACAAGACCGGCTGTAAAAGGGAAGAAATATTAGATAAAATATGGAATTAAAAAAATACTTTATACTTATTATTATATTAAATTTTACAAATTTTTTATACGCAGATATTATTAACCCTGCTAAAAATTTAACTGCATACGATGTAATCAAAATTCAATTAAATGCACTAAAAAAAAACAACATACCAAACAAAAACTTTGGAATTAAGCAGACCTGGATATTTGCACATCCTGAAAATAAGAAAATTACAGGTCCATATGAAAGATTTAAAAAAATGTTACTTGGTGATCAGTATAAATTTCTATTAAACCACGAATCTCATAAAATTAAATCAATAATGAATTCAAAAAATAAATATATTTATAACGTTGAGTTAATCTCTAGCGATAAAAAGATGTATTTTTATGAGTGGCATTTAGAAAAAAGTACGATCAAGAACTGTAATAATTGTTGGTTTACAACTATTGTCTCTTCACCAACCAATAAAGGAAATATAATTTAATGAAATTTTATACCTCTAGGGAGAAGGCTTTAGAGTCTTTAGATATTTTTATAAACAAAGATATTGTAAACTATTCATCAAAAAGAAATTATGATTTTGGTCCATTAGAAAAAAAAAATGTTTCATGCCTGTCTCCTTACATCTCACATAGACTTATTAATGAGTATGAAATTTCAAAAAAAGTTTTAAGTAAACACCCGTATCAAAAAGTTGAAAAATATATTCAAGAAATTTATTGGAGAATTTACTGGAAAGGCTGGCTTGAGCTTAGGCCAAAAGTATGGAATGATTTTATAGAAGATCTAAATACAATCGAAGAAAACGAAAACTATTACCTAGCAATTAATGGGAAAACTAAAATTGAATGTTTTAACGATTGGGTTAAAGAAATTAAAGAATATAACTATTTACACAATCATACACGCATGTGGTTTGCAAGTATCTGGATTTTCACTTTAGGTTTGCCCTGGCAAAAAGGTGCGGAATTTTTCATGAAGCATCTTTTTGATGGCGATGCAGCATCTAATACTTTAAGCTGGAAATGGGTTGCAGGTTTACAAACAAAAGGAAAACACTACCTTGCACAATCTTGGAATATTAATAAATTTTTAAACAAACAATATAAAAATATTGATCTTATAGAAAATGCTCTCCCTTTAATTGACAATAGGGAATATAAAATTTCACCAATAGAAATACAAAAAAATAATAGTAGAAACGATTATTTAATAGTATTTGAAAATGATTTAAGTGTAGAGAACCTAAAAATAAAAGATTATAAGAAAATTTTTTTCGTTTTGCTCGAAAATAAAAGTAGATTTTTAAAGTTAGATTCTAAAGTTTTAAATTATAAAAAAAACATTATGAAAGACCAACTAAACAAAAATGATAATAATTTTGAATTGGTTAATGAAAACAATACAGAAAAATTATTAGAAAATTTAAAAAATTTTGATATCGTTTATCCTTCAATAGGTGAGAATATGTCTTTTTTAAAAAAAATGATTAAAGAAAAGAAATTGATTATAAATTTTATTACCAGAGAAGAAGATATATATTGTTGGAATTTTTCAAATAAAGGATATTTTAATTTTAAGTCAAACTTACCCAAAATATTAGCAAAATTTCAATTAAATTAATTTGATCCGGAACATTTCTTTGAACAATATTTAACTCTGTCCCAATTAAGTTTCCATTTCTTTCTCCAGCTAAAAGACCTTTTACATAGAGGGCAAATTTTTGTTGGTAGATCAAACTTTTTCATTACATATTTTTAAGTTGATCTTTATTTTTTAGAAATAAAAAATAAGCAACAAATTCATAAATGTAATGAAAAATAAAAAATAAAGGTTTTATTTTAAGGATCTTATAGAGAATATTATATCTAGGTATTTTAGACCAAACAACCAAGAAAGCTCCAGCACCGGAAATTACCTTGTCGTTTTCAAGAACATGCAGTCTTCTTAGTAGTTCAGATGGTGTTTTTGAAGTTATTAATTGGGCCTCTTTATTGTTTGTAATATCTACCCACTCCAAATCACTATTAGAAATTTTTTTATAATGATTTATTTCTAGCCTACAGACTTTACATGAATTATTAAAAAATACTTTAATTGACATATGTGTTTTCTTTTATAAATTTTTTAGCTGCTGTAAATATTCTTTCTTTTCTCTCTTTATCAATCTTTTCTAATATTTTTACCATCATAGATAGTCGAAAATTGGCCTGAAAAAATTTTTTATTTTTTTCTATAAAATTCCAGTAAAGCCCATCCATTACATCGCACCAAGGACCTTTTTTGAAGTCCATCATTTTTAAAAAATAACTTGATCCACAAATGTAGGGTTTAGTAGCAAATATGCCTCCATCACTAAACAGTCCCATACCATAAACATTCGGACTCATTACCCAGTCAGATGAATCTACAAACATTTCCATAAACCACTTATAAACTTCTCTAGGCTCAACTTGGCAAAGGTTCATAATATTTGAAAGTATCATCAATCTTTCAATATGATGAGACCATCCGTGATTAATTGCATTCTTAATAGCGTAATCGAGAGGTTCCAAGCCAGTTTCGCCCTTATACCAATTTTTATTCATTTTATTTTTATGATTAAAAAAATTAGTTTTTGTTAATCGTTCATCATAGTTTTGATAAATGCCTCTCATAAATTCTCTCCAACCAATAATTTGTCTCGTGTATCCTTCTAGTGAATTAAGCTTAACTTTGTCTTCTACTTTTTTTAATTTTTCTAAAATTTGATTTGGAGTAATTAATCCAATATTTATTAAAGGACTTAAAGCACTATGAAATAATATATTTGATTTTTTACTTACAGCATCTTCGTAGTCACCAAATAAATTTAGTTTATTCTTTATAAAATTATCTAACCAAATCTCAGCAGTATTTCTAGTTGTCGGGAGCCAAAAATTTTCAGTAGTTCCAGGATGATCTTTAAATTCTTTCTCTATAATTGGTGCTAATGTTTTAGTGTGTAAAGTATTTTGGGCTTTTGGATTGTTAGGTAACAAAATATCTTTCGGTAATTTCTTTCTATTTTCGTCATCATAACTCCATTTGCCACCCTTAGGTTTTAAATTACTATCAACGAGCACACCTAATTTTGTTCTGTTGGATTTATAAAAAGTAGCCATAAATGGCTTCTTGTTTTTATTTAAATAATTTTTAAATTCTTCACGACTAGTTAAGAACATCGGACTTTGTATAATATTTGTTTTAATTTTTTTTTTTTTAAAAAAAGATAATATTTTTTTTTCAAATAATTTATCTTCAATTTCAAATAAACTTACTTCTGTAATTTTTTTTTTAATAATAAATATTTCTAATTTTTTCTCATAAGAAACTCTAAAATCATTTTTTATTGAATAATAATTAACATTAAATTTATTAGCTTTTAATTCATCAGAGTAAGATCTCATTGACGACAAGAACAATAGAATTTTTAACTTATGGTGCTTCTCATAGGTGCACAAGCCGTAGTCTTCGCACATAAAAAAACTATGATCTTGGTAGTTTTTTAAGTATTTAGGGTCAAATAGCTGGTTACCCAGAATTAAAAAAAATTTCATAAAATATCATATCCTATGTGACTTAAATTTATACGTGACAATAGATACTCAAAAAAAACTCATTCTTTATGGTATATTCATAAAATGAAAAAACTTATTCTAGGAGCTACCGGATCAATAGGTTCTACTCTAGCCAAAAAAATAGTTAACGATGGTGGGCAAGTACATTTGGTAGGTAGAGATGAATCCAGCTTATCAGCTCTAGCATCAGAACTTAATTCTACTTTTACACACTGTGATGTTTTGGAAGAAAATTTCTCAGAAAAAATTATTAGTGATTTAGGTGACACACCAATAAATGGACTAGCTCATTGTGTTGGTTCTATAGATTTAAAACCATTAAAACTTTCTAAGAAAAAAGATTTTTTAGATTGTTTTAATTTAAATTTAATCTCAGCCACTGAAATAATTAGAGCTACACATGGCAAATTAAAAGAAAACCAAGGTTCAATTGTTTTATTTTCTACAGTTGCTGCTCAAAAAGGTTTTACTAACCACAGCATTATCTCTTCTGCCAAGGCAGCAGTCGAAGGATTAACTGTTGCTCTAGCCGCAGAGTTTGCACCATATGTTCGAATAAACTGTATAGCACCAAGTCTAAGCAAATCTAAAATGGGAGAATTCTTATTAAAGAATGAAAAAATTGCTGAAGGTATTGCTAAACTTCACCCTTTAAAAAGACTAGGTGAGGGGTCAGATTTTTCTTCGATTGCTAAATTTTTAATTAGCGATGAAAGCTCTTGGATGACAGGCCAAATAATAGGCGTAGATGGAGGTAGATCATCAATTGCATAAAATAATTAAAAATTTTATATGTACAGTCGCATTTTGTTCACTAACGCAATTTTCATTCGCAGCAGGTAGTGATAGCAGTTCTGATTCGAGTAATTATGCAAATCCACAAAAAGCTGCACAAAATTTTGTAAAACGTGGGAAAAAACTAGAGTCAAAGGGTAAAAATGAAAAAGCTTTAAAGTATTACGATAAAGCTTATAAAAAATTATTAGAAGCAAATAAAGCAGATAGCCGAAATCCCGATATATTAAATTATCTTGGTTTTACACTTAGAAAAGCAGGAAAGTACGAACAAGCAGAAAAATATTATCTTCAAGGATTAAAAATTAAACCTGATCACAATGGAATAAACGAATATCTAGGTGAACTGTATGTTCAGACTCAAAGAATGGACTTAGCAAAAGAAAGATTGGCAGTTCTAAAAGATTGTAATTGTGAAGAGTACAAGGAATTAGAAGAAATAATTAACAACAACTAAGATAAATCTAAAGCGTGTTTCTTTAATTTTTCAATTGAAATTAATTCTAAGGTTTTAATATTCGTCTTTTTTAAATATATTGAGCATGCAGCATCTTCTTCTACAGCTCTTGCATACCATGTCGCGCAAACACACCAAGAATCTCCATCTTTTAAACCCAAAAAACCAAATTCAGGATGAGGAGTTATTAAATCATTTCCAGCTTTTTTTGACCAAAGTAAAAATTTATCAGTAACCCTTGCACAAACAGTGTGAAAGCCTTTGTCAGCATCATCAGTATTGCAACAACCATCTCTATACCAACCTGTAACTGGGTCTTGAGAACAATCTTCCAAAGGTTCTCCAAAAATATTTTTTTGAATTTTATTACTCATTTTTTAAATACATTAGCAATATCACGATCTATTTCTACATTAAACGAAAATGATCTTCTCTCACCCTCGACAGAAAAAGGATAAGCTGTATGCATTAAGTAGTTTGGGAACAGAATCGCATCTCCCACCTTAGGATTGTGATTAAAAACACTGTTACTTAAAAACATTTTACTTCCGTTGATAAAATCAATCGTACCATTAGTTTTCAATTTTTTTACATCTTTATTAAGAAGTCTGGGTAATTTTAAATAACCAACACCAGACACATGCCCGTCGTGGTAATGTATTGGATTATACTCATGTGCATATTGTCTAACTATCCAAAAATTTATAACTTTAACTTTCTTAGTTAATTTTCCCGTACTAGCTTTAACGTATTCTTTAATTGAATTACTTATGTATTTATAAATATTTTTTTTAATAAAAATAGAAGGCAGTTGTATTTCTTGCTTTACTTGCCCAACTAGATTTTTTGAATAATCATATTTTTTAATTAATTTTTTTTGTTTTGTAATTCTATCTACTTCTAAATTAATTTTTTTAATTACTGATAGGGGAAATTTTAACCTAGCTATTCTAGGCCCAAAAGGAGCTAAGACTTTTAATTGAATCATAGTTTTGTAGGATTAGGTTGTCCTTTATAGACTTTATCTGGATCAAATTTTTTCTTTTTTTCTTTAAACTTTATTTTAATTTTCTTTGAATTCTTAATTTTGCCTAGCGGTATAGATCTATAGAAACAAGAAACGTATCCAACATGACAACTTGCCCCGTCACCAATGTTAACTTTCATCCAAATTGCATCTTGGTCGTCGTCTATTCTTAATTCGACAACTTTTTGAATAAAACCACTGGTTTTTCCTTTATGCCATAAAGCTTTACGTGATCTACTCCAGTAGTGAGCTTCTTTTGTTTCTATGGTTTTTTTAAAAGCTTCTACGTTCATATATCCGTGCATTAAAATATCTCCTGACTTGTGGTCAGTAGTTACAACAGGCATCAATCCTTTACTGTCAAATTTTGGTGAAAGAAAATTACCTTCTTCTACTTCAAATATACTTATTCTTTTTTTAAACATGGCTGTAAAATAATGAAAAAAGGACAAAATAGCAATTTGCTTTACTAAATTATGTAATATAAAAATGAACTAAAATTATGAAACTTGTTAAAGATTCAGATAAAAAGCAAACAAACAACAATGAAGTCACTGATCTTCAAGCTGAAGAAGCTTTTAAATTAATTTTAAGCTGGATAGGTGAAGATCCAGGTCGAGAAGGCTTGCTAGAAACCCCCAAAAGAGTGGTTAAAGCCTTTAGAGAATATTTTAAAGGTTACAATCAAGATCCCTCAGTAGAACTTAAAAAAACTTTTGGAGATGTTGATGGATATGATGACATGGTTGTAGAAAAAAATATTTCACTAGAAAGCCACTGCGAACACCATATGGCGCCAATTATTGGTGTCGCCCATGTTGCTTATATTCCTAAAAATAAAGTTGTTGGACTAAGCAAACTTGCAAGGACAGTTGATATTTTTTCAAAAAGATTGCAAACACAAGAAAGACTGACCATGCAAATTGCAAAAACTTTAATGGAAGGTCTTGATGCAAAAGGTGTTGCCGTAACAATTGATGCTGCGCATCAATGCATGACTATGAGAGGTATTAAGAAAGAAAGAGCAACAACAATAACAAATTATTTTTTAGGTAGTTTCAAGGAAGACATTTCACATCAAAATAGGTACCTAAGACTCATTAGTAAATAAAACATGACTAATAAATTCAAAGCACTAGTAATTAACAACCAAAATGAAAATTTTACCAGAAGTATCGAAGAACTGGACGTCAGCGCGTTAAAAGATGGAAATGTTTTAGTTAAAGTTGACTACTCAAGTTTAAATTACAAGGATGCTATGATTCTTAAAGATGGCGGAAGAATAGTAAGAAATTTTCCGTTCGTACCAGGTATCGATTTTTCAGGAAGTATCGTTGAAAGTGAAGATACAAATTTTAAAGCAGGTGATAGAGTTATTTTGACAGGGTTCAGAGTAGGCGAAGCATTTTTCGGTGGATTTTCTCAATACGCAAAAGTGAACTCTAACTTTTTAATAAAAGCTCCAACGAATATTACCAATCTCCAAGCAATGATGCTGGGAACAGCAGGCTTTACAGCATTGCTTTGTTCTTTTGCTATAAAAGCAAGGGAAGAATTATTGATGGGAGAAAAAGTTAAAGATGTTTTGGTTACAGGGGCTACAGGCGGTGTAGGTAGCATAGCAGTAATGATATTATCAAAAATGGGTTACAATGTTCACGCTGTTACTGGAAAAAAAGATAAAAATGATTACTTAAAAAACTTAGGTGCAAAAAATATTATTGATAGAAAAGAATTTGAAGGTGAGAGTAAGCTATTAGAAAAAGCTGTCTGGGATGGTGTAGTTGATACAGTAGGTGGCTCAGGCTTAACAAAAATATTTGCACAAACAAAGCCAGGTGGAATAGTTGCGGCATGTGGTAATGCTGGAGGAATTAAAATTAATACTACGGTAATGCCTTTTATTATCAGAGGAGTAAAACTTTGGGGAATAGATTCTTCAGGAGCTTCTCTAAAACGTCGAGAATTTGTTTGGAACGAAGCTTCTAAATTAATTGATTTTGATAAATTAAAAAGTTTTACTCAAGAACTATCATTCACAAATCTTTTAGAAACCTACCCAAAACTTCTAAAAGGTGAATTTTTTGGAAGAGCAGTAGTAAATCCAAACAAATAGATATAAAATCTAACATTATGGATTGGGACAAATTAAAGATTTTTCATGCCGTTGCAGAAGCTAGCAGTTTTACAAAAGCAGCAACTATACTAAATTTAAGTCAATCAGCCATTAGCAGACAGATTCAATCTTTAGAACACGAACTTAAAATAAAGCTTTTTGAAAGACATGCTAGAGGTTTGGTTTTAACAGACAATGGAAAATACCTTTTTCAAACAGCTCATGAAGTTATTGCAAAATTAAAAGACGTTGAAGCAACTTTCAGTGACGAGAAAAATAAACTAAAAGGAAAATTAACTGTAACTACAGTTGTAAGTTTTGGTACAACGTGGCTTACGCCGAGAATTAAAGAGTTTATGGATCTGCACCCTGAAATAGAAGTAGAATTAATATTTGATGACAAGGAGCTTGATTTAAGTACACGTCAAGCCGATGTGGCCATTAGAATGAGAAGACCAAAACAATTAAATTTAATTCAAAAAAAATTTGTTGATTTTAATTACCATATTTATGGTTCTAATGAATATTTAGAAAAAAATGGTTATCCAAAAATTTTAAAAGATTTAGATATGCATAAGTTCATTACTTATGGTAAAGGAGCTCCATCTCCAGTTTATAATCCTGACTGGGTTTTAAAACTTGGTGCCAAAGAAGGAAAAAAAAGAAAATCAGTGATGAAAGTAAATAGTGTATATGGATTATTATTAGCTGTTCAAAGTGGAGTTGGTCTTGCCGCATTACCAGATTACATTACTCATAATATTCCTAATTTAACAAAAATTTTACCTGAAGAATCTGGCAAACCAACTGAAACTCATTTTGTTTACCCTGCTTCTTTAAAAACCAATGCAAGACTAATGGCTTTTAGAAATTTTATTTTTAGCAAAGTTAGTGAGTGGAAATTTTAATTAAATGAACGCTATAACTTTTATTCTTCCTTTTTTAGCATTAATTACTTTAGTTGTTTTTATACACGAGTACGGTCATTA
>Ga0307986_10001701_pt1 | contig 15941 bp, 15 predicted proteins | sample EllFjometageno82_FD_203170 | JGI IMG/M metagenome (GOLD analysis project Ga0307986, IMG submission 203170) | Marine microbial communities from Ellis Fjord, Antarctic Ocean - #82 | ecosystem: Environmental > Aquatic > Marine > Unclassified | place: Southern Ocean | collected 2014-10-09
CAAATTTATTATCAAAAATCAACACAATTAAAATAAATTAAATTTTAAGAGTGGTGGGTCTTGAAGGTTACGCTCCTTCTTCTCGACAATGTCAATGTCGTGATTTACTAGTAATCTAAAGACCCTTTTGTTGTTGAGTTTTGATAATTTTCATTAATTAAAAAAAAACTTTTTTAATAATATATTTAAATTGTAATTTTCTAAATAGAATTTTAATTCCTGCCAAAGAAAAACCAGATCTTTCAAAACTTTTTTTATTTTTTTTTAGCCAATCTTTTATTTCATGTAAATAAGTATCAATATTTTTTTTTGTAAAATTTTCTTCATGATGTCTATAATATGTTAAGGGCTGTTGAATACATGAAAAATTTATTTTCCTACTAACTCTTACTATAAAATCGAAATCTCCAATAATATTATATTTATTATTAAATAAATTATTCTTAAAAATATTTCTTTTTATCATTATTGTCAAAAAACCAACTCTATAATTGCTTAACAAACTTTGTGTAACTTTTCCTTCGGGGAGTTTTTTTTTTTCAAATAATTCTTTTTTTTTATTTTTTTGATAATACAAGAAACAATTTGAGTAAATAAATTTAATACTCTTATTATTATTGTACAGTTTGATCTGTTTTTTTAATTTACTCGGTATCAACCAATCATCGGTGTCTAGAAATGAAACAAATAAACCCTTGGCTTTTTTAACTGCAAGATTTCTTGCAGAATATAAATTTACTAATTTGTTTCCTCTAAAATATTTTATTCTTTTATCTTTAAATTTTTTAATTATTTTTGAGCTATTATCTGTTGAACAGTTATCCCAAAAAATTAACTCCCAATTTCTATATGTTTGTTTAAGCACACTTCTTACTGAATTTTCTAAATATTTTTCACCATTGTAACAGTTCATGATAATACTAACTAACGGTTTATTGCTCATGGTAAAAGTCTATTTCTTTTTTTAATTTTTTATTTAATATTCAGAGCTCTACAATAAATTATTTATTTTTTTTGTAGTATTCCTCTGATATAACAATTTTCACCAGTGTTATTAACGAACCAACCCATTTTTGTGTCATCTTTATTTTTTTGTGTCTGCATATATTCTCTTCTTAGATAAATTAATCGTTTTGGTATTATTTTTTTAAGTAAATTTTTTAACCAAAAAAATGATTGATTGGCTTTGTTCTTTTCATAAATATTCTGCGCTTCTCGTTGATATTTGTGATCATTGGAAAATGAATAAGATGAAAAAGAAAAATTTATAAACTTTAGTCCATGCAATTCAGCAATTTTTTCCATGCTTTTTTTTGTATAAAATAATAAATGAGGACCGTCATAAGGTCTGCCATTCCAATATTCTTGAGGGCAATTAGGTACTTCAAAATAAATATAACCATTTGAGTTTAAAATTTCATTAAACTTTGAAAAAATACTATTAATATCAGTCAAATGTTCTAATGAGTGTGTAGTAACAATTAAATCAAATTTTTTATTTATATCATTTATATTTTCAAAGTTTGTATAACCTCTGTCGTCTAAAATTTTTAGACAGTGAGAATCGTTCTCTAAACAAAAAAGATTTAGTTGCTGAAAATTTTTTTTAAGAGAATATGCTAAATCACCATCTCCACCCCCAAAATCGAATACATTTTTAATTTTTTTAATATCAATTAACGTTGTTATATAAAGTAAATAACTTAAATTCTTATCGTTCAGATAAAATTTTTTTCTTTCATCGTAATCTTCTGTTATCCAATAAGGTGGTCTATTTTTAGACCTATAAATATTTTTGTAAAATTCATTTAATTTTTTTTCACTTGGCATTGGATTCACAAAAGAGAAATCGCAATCATCGCAACGGTAAATTTTTGCACCTTCAAAGTAATCTTTATCTTCTTTTATTTCTACTTTATACTCTTCTAGAAATTTAACTTTTTCATTTTTATTGCAAATTAAACATTTCGTCATATTTTATCTCATATCAGATTAAATTTAAAAAAAAAACTTTTGATTTTATTAATTCCAACTATATTTAAAATTTTTGTCTAAATGATCTTTTCTTACCATCTCATTCTCGTTATGTGGAAGCGTCAAACAGTTCGCTATGATAGACTCAGATTCATTGATACCTTTAAATCCATTCCATATATTAGGTGGTATTGTAACCAAAAAATAATTTTTCTGTCCAAGCATTAACTCTTGATATTGTCCTCTTGATGGACTTTTTTCTCTGTCATCATACAAAACTAATTTTACATCACCTTTGATACACGCATAATTTAAGGTTGCCTCTTTGTGAAGATGCCAGGCTTTGATTGAGTCTTTGTAAATTGTTGAAAAATATATTTCACCGAATTTATGAAAAACTTCGCTATCAGCCCTCAACATGTGCATTACTTTGCCCCTGTTGTCTGAAATTATTTTTAGTGGGGTAATTTTAATACCAGTTATTTTAGCTGTCATTTTTTTTTAATTTTATCATTCGTAATAGTATTCTATAAAAAAAAAGTGGTATTGAAAACAATGAATTTGGAAAAAGTAAATTTTTTAAAAAATGATTTTTAATATTAACATATTTTAATCCAGCTTTTTCACCCTCTATTAAAATTTTAAAAAAGTAATTAAAAAAATTTCTTAAAGAAAAATTTTTACAATACAGATATTTAAAATATGGAAGACCCTCTTTTCTGTAGTAGTCAATTAACTCCGGTATCCTAACTATTTCAATAAATTTGTAAAGACCTCCCCATTCTCTTTCACCATGTAAGTTCACACTTAACGGCTCAGCACAGATAAATGACTTTGATTTTTTAAAAGTTCTAGCAATTATTTTAGCGTTCATACAGGTATTATCAAAATTTGACCAAGCTCTTACATCTTTTAAATCGTTCGTATTTAAAATTTCTACATTTTGCAGCCATTTTTTTCTATCAAATACACTTAAGAAAATTCCAATTAAAAATTCCCAAGAAACTTTTGGATCTATGATTTCCCAGAAATCAACTTCTTTGTTTTCTTTATAGGAAGATACTTTTTTCATTTTTTTATTTTGGAGGTTTTTTGTATCAAAAGGATGGGAAAATTGTTCTACAAATTCAGTATTGAGATTATAAGAATTTATAAAAAAAAAATCTATTTTTTTATTATTATCAAAAATATTTTTTAATTTTATAAGAGTGTCAGGTAGTAATAAATCATCATTACCGATCATCCATGCATATTTACCACTACCCATAGATACTGATTTAATTGCATTTAAAGCAAAACCTAAATTTTTTTCATTTTTATTTAGTTTAATTTTAATATTTTTATCATATTTTTTTATTATTCTGGAAATATCCTCTTGAGTACCATTGTCTGACACACAAACCTCAAATAAAAAATTACTAACATTCTTGCTGGCAATCAATATTGAATTTAAACAATTATCTAGCTGCTTTGTTCTGTTGTAGGTTGGTATACATATAGATAGGTCCATATTTTTTCAGCAGAGAAATAAATTTTTTAACTGCGACATCTTTTTAGTTTATTGTTTATTTCAAATATCAATTACTAAATTAACTTTACCTTTTTGATGTAATTTAATATTTGAGATTTTGATACTGATAATAGATCTTTTTTACTTTTAAAAGCCTTGTACCAATCTGATGTCAGGTGCACAGACTCCTTTATAGTTAGAGAGGGAGTCCACTTCAAAAGTTTTTTAACTTTGGTGCTATTAATATTAAGATGTTTAGATTCAAATAATTTAATTTTTGTTTTTTTAAAGTTTCTTTTAATAACAATATTTGATTTAGAATTCATTGATTGCTTTATCAACTTGGTTAGATTAATTACTTTTAAATTTTGTTTTAAGCTAGGACCAAAGTTCCATGCTCCTTGAAAGTTTTTTCCTTTTTTTGAACACAATTTTTGTATTAACAATAAGTATCCAAACAAAGGTTCTATTACATGTTGCCAAGGTCTTGTTGCTTCTGGGTTTCTTAAAATCATTGTCTCATTTTTAAAAAAACATTCCAAAGCATCTTTTACAATTCTATCTTCTGTCCAATCCCCCCCACCAAAACAATTTCCAGCTCTTGCAGTAGCAATTCTGCATTTAGAATTTTGAAAAAAAGATTTACGATAGCTATTTACTAAGATCTCACAGCAAGCTTTACTTCCGCTATAAATATCGTCTCCACCTAATTTTGAATTTTCATCAAAATATTTTATACCCTCATAATTCTGATAAACTTTATCAGTAGTAATTGCTAAAACACATTTTACGTTGTTGTTATCCCTAACAGCTTCTAATAAATTATATGTACCAATTGTATTTGTCATTACTGTGTTTCTTGGATTTCTAAAGCTTTCAATTACACTAGATTGTGCTGCCAAATGTATAATTATTTCTGGCTTTAATTTTTTTATTTTTTTTTTAAGAAAACTTATATCGTTTATATCGTGCCTTATATCGTGGGCTAAAATTTTTTTTATTTTTGCGTGCGTGAAAAGATTGTTTATTCCAGAGGGATTTAAAGCATAACCAGATACTTTACACCCTAGTAAATTTAAAATTATTGTTAACCATCCACCTTTAAAACCAGTATGGCCTGTAATTAAAATTTTTTTATTTTTCCAAAAAATTTGGTTTATTTTCATTGATTTGATAATTTTTTTTTTATTTTACTTAGTATGAGAAATTTTTTTTTTGATTTTTTTTTATCATTTACTGCTGAAATATCTTTTTCATTATCAATTGAATGCCAAAATCCTAATAATTTAATTAAACTAGTTTTATATTTTTTTATAAAGAAAGGGAAAAAATTCATTTCAAAATTTGATGAGGTGGCAAATATTCTATTATTTTTTATTAGCTTTTTTGTATTTATTATTGACATGCCTGTATAGTTGTAAGCTAAATATTTATTTTTTTTATTTCTAACACTCAAAGCTTCATAAATAAGATTTCTGTTAAAGTCTATAACTTCATTATTTTTAATTCCTACTGTTCCATAAGGATATGTTATTTCTCCTGAAATAAAGGTTAAATCTTTATTTTTTTTTTGATGATTTAAAAAAATCTTATTTAGGTCAAAACTAAAAATTGCGTCTCCATTCAATAGAAGAAAATTATCAGATTTGATTTTATTTTTGACCATAGAAATTCTCTTTCCAATATTAGTATCTTCACCTGTTTTAATTAAGTCTATATTTTTAAAAATTATTTTATTTTTTTTAATAAATTTATTAATTAAATTTCCCTTGTATCCAGTTGGCATTATAATGTGATTAAAATTATTTTTTTTTAAAATTTTTAGGATATACCAAAGAATTTCTTTGCCTTGAATTTTAACTAAAGTTTTGGGTAATTTTTTTCCTAGATTTCCTAATCTGGTTCCTCTACCTCCACAAAGTATAACAGCTGTCCGAATTTTACTCATTTAATAAAAGTGATTTGTTATTTTCCAAACTGAATTTTTATCAGAAATATGATTAAATTTAACTTTATTTTTTCTGTTAAGAAATAATTTATTTTTTCCTTTTTTATCTTCCCATATTTTTTTAACAAAATTCACTATTTTTAATGGTTTATTCTCTGATACGTGCCAAACCTGAAATATTTTAAATTTTTTTTCACTAAAATTTATTGCATCAAGTAAAACTTTAGATGCATATTCGATATTTGTAAAATCTCTTGTTTCAAAAGGATTGTTAATCATGAAAGATTTATTTTTGTTGATTGCAGCTAGTAAAGAAGGGTAAAGCCTTTTTTTATTCTCTCCTTTGCCGTAAATTGAAAAAAGCCTCATAACTCTTGCTTGACACTTATATTTTTTTGCTAGGCTTAAACTCACATCTGTAAAAATTGCTTTACTCAATCCATATTCTGTTTCAGGTAATCGGTTGGTATTATTCGTAAAATTAAAATATTTTTTTTTCTCTCTAGTCCCGTATTCTGAAGATGTGCTAATAATTAACCATTTTTTACAATTATTTTTGATTGCTTGCCTTAAAAGCTCTGAAGATTTAAATATATTGGTGTCAAAGATTTCATCTAAATTAGAATTATTTACACCAGCCGCAGCTAAATGAACCAAAATATCAGACTGTGATAATTCTTTTTCCCAATCCTTATTAAAATCACCATATAACCATTTAATATTTTTATTTTTATTTATTTTTTTTTTTCTTGATGGTGCAAAAATAAAGTGTCCATTTCTAATTGCAAGTTTACAAAAAAACTTTCCAACAAAACCACTGGCGCCAGTTAAAAAAATTTTCATAAATCTATAATTAATTTAATATTCATAAGATAAACTTTTAAAGCTACTTTTAATATATTTCTTAAAATTTTCTTTATTAACTATGTGAAATTTCGGTAATAAAAAAACTAATTTTCCCCCATTTTGTAAAAACTTAATTTCTTGTTGAATCACCTCTCGTCTAAACGACCATATTAATACTAGTAAATAGTCTGGTCTTTTTTTTCTCATTGTTTCTTTTGATATTATTTTTAAATTTGTACCTGGTGTGTACTTTGAAATTTTTTTTCTACTACCATCACAAATTTCTTTAATCTGTCTATTATGAACTTGGCAATGATTTAGTACTACATTCCCTTTGGTGGATGCACCGTAAGCAATTATATGTTTTTTTGACTTTAGTTTTAAGAACATCTGCAGCAGTGATCTTATATTTTCAACCCTTCTATTGAAATTTATAAATGAATTTTTGCCTATTCTTTTTTCTTCTCTTAAAATTTTAAGTATTTTCACTTTTTTTTCTTTGTATTTACTGTTTTTTTTTGAACAAATAATTTCTATGCTTCCTCCGTTGATTTCATTTAATGTGAAATCAATTATTTTTAGTCCTTGTTTTTCAATTATTTTTTTAAAAACACTGAGACTATAATAAGCAACATGTTCATGACAAATTTGATCATAGGATAAATTTTTTAATAATAGAGGTAAGTATGAAAGTTCTAAAATCCATACTCCATCTTTAGTTAAGAGTTTCTTTATGTCAGAACAAAAAGCATTAGGGTCACTTACGTCATAAAACATTGCAAACGAAGAAATTATATTGAAGGAAATTTTTTTCTTAGTATATTTTTCTATATTTTTTTTTGTAAAATAATCAAAAATAATTTTAATATTTTTATTATAATGACTTTTAAATTTTTCTGCGGATGGATCAATTCCGTATAGATTATTATTTTTACCAAATTTATTTAAAAATGTTCCGTCATTGCTGCCGATATCTAAAATTATTGAATTCTTATTTGCAATTTTTTTTTTTAATAAATATTTTGCTTTCTTTCCTATATGGTCTGCCATTAAGTTACTTAGAGACGTACGATACTCGTATGTTGAACCAAACATTTCATTAGATTTAGGTGTCTCTGCAATCTGAATAAGTTTACATTTCTGACATTCAAAAAGATCTAATGGATATTTTTTTAGATTATATTTTTTTTTTTTTAAGAAAACACCACTTAAAGGCTGGGATCCTATTTGTATAATTTTTTTCAAATATTTATTTTTACAATTAATGCAGTTTTTCATTTATAATTTTTATAATTTAAAATACAAATTTGTTTCTTTTATATATTGCTCTTAAAACATCTCTATCTCTAATTGTATCCATGCATTTCCAAAAGCCATGATGTTTAAATGCTGCTAGTTTTTTTAACTTTGATAACTTTTCAAGGGGTTTTTTTTCTAAAATATCTTGATCGCCTTTAATAAAATTAAATATCTTATAATTAGCAACAAAAAATCCTCCATTTATCCAACTTGTTTTTGTTTGTGGCTTTTCGCTAAATGACGACACATTGTTACTTTTTATTATGATTTCTCCAAATCTTGCAGGTGGGTGCACCGCTGTAACTGTTGCAATTTTTTTATTTTTTTTGTGAAAATATAATAAATTTTTTATATTTACATCAGACACACCGTCACCGTAAGTAAACATAAAAGTTTCATCTTTTTTCAAATATTTTTTAATTCTTTTTAATCTACCCCCTGTAAGCGTTTTTAGCCCTGTGTCTATAATTGTAATACTACATTTTTTTTTAAAAATTTTACAAGTAAATGGAAGTCCATTTTTTTTATACTGTTTAAAATATTTTTTAATTATATGATTTTTATATCCAACAGCTATATAGAAATCTTTAAATTTATATTTTAGATAATGGTTAATTATATGAATTAATATTGGATGCTTACCTATTTTTACCATTGGCTTAGGGATGGTTTTTGTATCTTCTGCTAATCTAGTACCAAGTCCACCAGCTAAAATTACTATTTTCATAATTAAAAATATTTATAAACTTTTTTATTCTTTAGTCGTAATTATTTAATTTATTATTTTTTTTAAAATATTGAATTGTTTTATCTAGTCCTTCTAATATTGAAATTTTAGATTTCCACTTAAGTTGATTTTTAGCTACTGAAATATTTGGATAATTAATTAACTGTTCTTCTTTTCTCATTTTAATTTTACCATAATCTGGTTTACCTTGTTTTATTTTAAATTTTATTTTTTCAATAATGGTTTTTAGCATAACCGGTTTACCATATCCTAAATTAATTATTTTTCCTTTTGAAATGTTACTTTTCATTGCTTTGTACACACCATCCACTGCATCTGAAATATATAGAAAATCTCTTTTCTGTTTACCGTGTGAACATGGGAAACTATCTCCCTTCATACATGAAGATATAACAAAAGGTATAAATCTGTTCTTATCTTGATATGGTCCATACAACTGGTAAAATCTAAGTATCACTGAAGGGAATTTATGCCTTATATTTTTTTCTAATAGATATTTTGTAGCTTTAAGTTTGAATTTTCCATAAGACATTTTTGGTACACAATAATCTTCTTCTGAATTTGGTTGTATACCTTGCCCATATTCTAATGAGCTTCCAATTTGAATAAAATTTTTTATATTTCTATCTTTGAAAACATTATATAGATTCTTAACACCTACATAATGAGTTTTATAATTTTGTAAGGTGTCTACATGATTGACATAACCACCACAATTAATCACATATGTATAAGTTTTTTTAATTTTTTTTTTTATAATTTTTTTATTACTTATATCGCAAATTAGATACTGTACTTTAGTGAGTTTTCGATGTTTAACCGGCTTATGGAGCGAAACACTAGTTACATTATACCTTTTTTTAATTAAATATTTTGCAATATGGAAACCTAAAAAACCTGTTCCACCAATAATTAATATTTTTTCTGCCATTTTTAAATCTTAAACTATATTTTTTCTAAAATTTTATTAAATCTATAACTAGCTTTTTTATCATATTTATAAAAATAATTTTTTTCTAATAACTTGGATTTTTGTTTAATAGCCTTTTTTCGTAAAAACTTTTCAGTCATCATAACATTTGTTGCAGTTGGTACCTCATCGTTGATATCAAATGTAGGTATAAATTCTTTGTCGTAAATTCTAAAAATATTTTTATTCATAATTGATAGCTCAAGCCCAAGAGAAGTATCACCAAAAATAATAAAATCACAATTGTTTAAAAGTTTTGTTTTGTTTAATGTTTTGTCTATAATAAAATCTTTTTTAAAATTATTTTTAAAATCATAAATAGTTTGATTCACTTTTAATGGATGTGGGGACACTATAATTTTAAAATTAATTAGATCACATAAATTTAATATTTTTATAAAAGAAAAATAATCACTGAGTGAACACAATATAACTATCGTTTTTTTGGGGTTTTTAAAAATATTTTTTTTATTCAAAGATAGTTGTGAATGGTTTAGTTCAGTTTTAAAAGACCCGACTTGATAAACTTTTTCAGTTGTAAAAATACTTTTGATTTTCTTGAAATACTTTGCGCCTTGACAAAAAAATATGTTTGGTTTTGGTGAATAGTAAGTGCTGTCATTATTTTTAGAAAACTCTTTTTTTACAAAATTAGAAAAAATATTATTTTCTGAAAAATTAAAGTGGTTAATATTAATAATATTTTTTATATAAGATTTTCTTGCAAAATAATAAAGTGACCTTGAGTAAGGGTGAAAATCAAAGCAATTAATAAAATTTTTACTATCAGTCTTTTTTAGGCAATTATTTAATGCTATTCCTTTTAAAAGTTGATCTGGGATAGAACCAAAAAATGATTCAATTAGTTTTTTTTTTAATATTTTTTCACAATTTTTATTGTCCAAAAAAAAATAATTTTTCTTTTTTAGTATAAAAATTACTTTAAACAGCTGTTTTAAACAAAAAAAATATACACTGATTATTTTAAAAATAGTCAAGTTCTTGCTAGATAGGTAATAGCCTAAAGGAACTCTTGATAGAGTTTTTTTAATTTTATAATAATTAAAAAAAATTGAAAAATTTTCAGGGAGATCTAAAAAATAAAACTGTTTTTTGTTTTTTTTAATTCCATATACTCCATATTGTCTGTCTATATATTTGTTTTGATATTCAGTAAAATTTGAAAACAATGCGTAAAAACAATTTTTGGTTTGGTTCGGCTTATTTAATTTTTCTACAAAAAATATTTTAATTAAATAAGTAAAAATAATTTTTAAAAATATATTTTTGATTAATTTAAAGATCTGTCTTGTATAAAAAAATTTGTATTTTATAAATTTTGGTTCTTTATTGTTGAGGGTCTTATGGAGATTCTCAAACCATTCTGGTTTATTGACGTTGTCTTTATTTATTAAATCAGTTAACCACCATAAAGATAAATCTTCATACTTAATATTTCTTGAAAATATTTTTCTAAGGTCATTTTTAGATAACCAGTTTATATATATTTTTCTAGTCTTTTCCCAAGAATTATTTTTCATTAATTAAAATTAAATAACTAAAAAACTATTTTTGTAAAACTTTGCTTTTTTTAATTTGTTGAATTATTTTTTTTTTATCTAAGCACATTTTTGATTTGGATTCGTAAATAAAATTAGACTTTACTTTTTTTCCTTTTGCTTTGTTTTGTTTGTTTTTAAAAAAATAATGTGGGTAAATTATATATGATTTCTTCTGTTCGTGAAGTAAACTTGTCTCATCTTGAGAGCAAAGTATTTCGTGAATTTTTTCTCCAGCTCTCAAGCCGGTTACTTTAATTTTAGCTTTATTATCTATAGTATTGATTATATCTCTAATATATATTGAATTCATTTTTGGTATAAATATCTCTCCACCTTTCATTTCATTCATAGAGTCTATTACAAAATTTACGGCATCTGATAATGTAATAAAGAATCTGGTCATTTCGTTGTGCGTTAAAGGCAATGTTTGTTTTGTACGACTTAGCTCTTTAAAAAAAGGAATTACTGACCCTCTAGAAGCAATAACATTTCCATATCTCACTAGACTAAAACGGGTCTCATTTGGGCCTGCGAGTTGATTTGCATTTACAAATAGTTTTTCTGAACAAAGTTTTGTCGCCCCGTATAAATTAACTGGGTTGCAAGCTTTGTCGGTAGATAATGCTACAACTTTTTTGACACCACGCTCAATTGAAGCTGATATAACCTGTTGAGAACCGTAAACATTAGTTTTGATACATTCAAATGGATTATATTCTGCTGCGGGAACATGTTTCTGAGCGGCGGCATGAATTACAAAATCTACATTTTTTAATGCCATTACTAATCTTTCTTTATCTCGCACATCTCCAAGAAAAAATCTGATGTTTTTATTTTCTTTAAAACTTTTTTGCATCTCAAATTGCTTATTTTCGTCTCTAGAAAAAATTATTATTTTTTTTAAGCTACAATATTTTAATAAATACTTTACCGCTGCGTGTCCGAAAGAGCCTGTACCTCCGGTAATAAGTATAGTTTTATTTCTTAAAAATTTCATCTTTCCTTTCTGAATTATCTTTAATATTTAATTCATTTTTTAATTGATCATATTCCCTTAATTTTTTTTTCATAAAGTTTATAGTCAGCTTTGTTCTTTCTGCTATACCTCTAGTAGTTAAAATATACTGAATATACGTTGATTTATTAGGTTGGGTTTGAAAATTTCTAATTTTGACCAAACCTTTTTGTTGAAGTGCTTGCAAACAATAGTTTAACTTGCCTAAGCTAAATCCTAATATGCTAGCCATCTCTCTTTGGTTTGTTGCTGGTTTATTTTGAATTGTTCTAAGAATTTCAAAATAATCCTGATTTTTTTTCATTTGTTCAATATTTGAACAAAGTATGTTGTGTTTATTGAGTTGTCAACTAATTTAAAGTATAATTTTTACAATTAATGATTTTATGTGTAATACCCGCCAGAAGTGGCAGCAAAAGAATAAAAAATAAAAATATTAAAAAATTTTTAGATAAACCAATAATTTTTTACTCTATAAAACAAGCTCTTAAATCTAAACTATTTGATAAGGTTATTGTTTCAACTAATTCTCTTAAGATAGCTAACATAGCTAAAAAATATGGTGCAGAAGTTTTATTTGATAGACCAAAAAAATTATCTGGAGATCGCATTGGAACTCAAGATGTGGTTTCACACGCAATTAAATGGATAGAAAAAAATATTTCTAAAGTTTGTGATGTGTGTTGCGTTTATCCAGCTGCTCCACTTATTGAATCTAAGAATCTAGTTAATTCTTATAAAATTTTTAAAAAGAAAAATTGGGATTATATTTTTACTGCTTCTAAATTTTATTATCCAATTCAGAGAGCTATTATTCAAAGTAAAAATAAAAATATTAAAATGTTAGAAAAGAATAATTATAATAAAAGATCTCAAGACTTAATTACTACTTACCACGACGTAGGACAATTTTATTGGGGCAAAGCAAACTCTTGGAAATCAAAAAAAACAATATTTAATTCTAAAACAACAATTTTTGAATTAGACATGTTTAGTTCACATGATATTGACACTTTAGAAGATTGGAAAATATCGGAAAAGCTTTTTAAAATAAAATTTAAATGAAAAAAAAAATCAATTTAATTTCTTTCAACCTAAGTGAAGATAATATCAATTTTAATAAAGAAAAAAAGGAACAAAATAATTTCTTGATTGGTGACTGGTGTCGAAAAAATAAAGAAAAATTTAATGATATAAAAGATTTGCCTTCATTAAATGATCTATATCAAAAAAAAATGCATACCAGCAAAAAACAAATTAAATTTATTGAATCAAAAAAAAAGAAAATGCATAATTTACTTTGTAAAAATCTTAATTATATACATGCTAAAGATCACAAGAAAAAATATTGGTATTTTTTATTAGATAGATTTTTGCTCTTGTATATTATTGCTGTTCACAAACATTGGGTTGTTGTCGAAGAGATAAATAAAAAAAAAAATATTAAAAATTTCTACTCATTAGATTTAGATGATAAAATTTTTATTCCACAAACAACCTTGCACTATAGAAGAGTTTCACAAATGCATAGCGGGTATTGGTCTCATTGGACATTCAAAAAAATATTTCAATTTAGATTAAAACAATTAAAGGTAACAAAAATAAATCTAATAAATAAAATAGATTTTAAAAAGTCTTTTTTAAAATACACCAAGGTATTTAAGAACAGTGTTTTAAATTTTTCTCTTAAAGATAGAATTTTCTTTCAAGATTTTTCTTTAAGTAAAAAAATAATTTTAGATATTTTTTTAAAAAAAAAATTTTTTAACTTCAGCTATAATTATAAAGAAATTAAATTAGACAATAATGAAAACAATAATCATATTAGAGATTTATTTTTTCAACGTTTTAAAAAAACAGGACATGTTTTTGATGATTTCTTAATTAAACACATGTATTACTGTTTTCCAAAAGTTTATTTGGAAAATTACGCATTGCTGGATCACGAAAGCAAAAAATTAAATTGGCCATCAAAACCAAAATTTATTCTTACTTCATACGGTCATTATTTTAACGAAATGTTCAAGATTTACTGTGCTGAAAAAATATCTAAAAATTCTAAGCTTTTTATATTTCAACACGGAGAAGGTGGAATTTATGCTAATAATGATTTTTTTAACATTGGTTTCGATAAAGTATTATGCGACAATTTTTTTACCTGGGGGAAACTAGTAAAAAAAAAAACAAGACGTTTTTTTTATACAAAAAAAGGTTCTATTAAAAATAAAAAATTCTTTTTTTTACCCAACAATAAAATTTTACTAGTATGCTATGGATTTCAAGAGTCATTAAGATCACATGCCAATTTATTTAGTTTTGCAAAAATTAATAAAATTATTTTTAAAAATATAATTAATTTTTCAGCAAGCTGTAAACAAAGTAATATATTAAATTCCCATATTAAAACTCTAGATATGACGGAGAATAAAACATTTGATGAAGCATTAAAAGTTAAATTAACTAAGTTGAAATTACTAAATAGTAGAAAAAAACTTCAAAATATTATTAATAACTACAATGTAATAGTTCATTTCTATTTAAGTACACCTTTCTTTGAATCATTGCTTTTTAATAGACCTACAATTGTAATATTTAACCAGAATATTCAACTTGAATATGATGAAAGTTTCAAAAAAACAATAAAGAAATTATTTAAGAATAAAATTTTTTTTTCTTCTTCAAAAAAAGCCGCTCTATTTTTAAATAAAAATAATAGTAATTTAGAAAAATGGTGGAATAGTACTGATGTACAGAATTTAAGAATTGAGATTTGTAATAACTATTGTAGAGAGTATGATTCTAAATCTAATGATTTTAGAAAAATGTTTAAATAATATTAAAATTAACTTTTAACAAATAGTCTATTTTAAGTTTTTGCAGAAAGCAGATATTTTTTCTAAAGCCTTCTTGAGATTTTCCATGGAGGTTGCATAGGAAATTCTAAAAAAACCTTCTAGACCAAATGCAGAGCCTTGAACAACTGCTACGCCACTATTTTCAAGTAAAGATTGGACAAAGTCGGTATCTGTTTTGATTTCTTTTCCGCTACTATCTTTTTTTCCAATTAGACCTTTGCAACTTGGAAAAACATAGAATGCTCCATCTGGATTTAAACATTCAATTCCTTCTATTTCGTTTAACGCCTTAACAACTAAATCTCTTCTTTCTTGAAAAGAAATTGCTCGCTCTTTAATAAAATCTTGAGTTCCATTCAAGGCTTCAACAGCTGCTGCTTGACTAATAGAAGATGGATTTGTTGTCGATTGAGATTGTATTTTAGCTATTGCTTTTATGATTTCTTTTGGGCCTGCAGCATAGCCTATTCTCCAACCTGTCATCGAGTATGCTTTACTAACACCGTTCATTGTTAAAACTCTTTCTTTCAACTCTGTGACCTGAGCAATGGTAAAAAACTTAAAACCCTCATAAGCTACATGCTCATAGATATCGTCACTTAAAATGTGAACGCGAGGATGTTTAATTAATACTTTAGCAATTTCTCTAATATCATCTTCTGAATAACATGCCCCTGTAGGGTTAGATGGTGAGTTTAGTATTATCCATTTAGTTTTTTTAGTTATAATTTTTTCTAGTTCTACAGGGTTAATTTTAAATCCTTGTTTTTCATTACATTCTAAAATTATTGGTGTGCCCCCAGCTAATAAAACTATATCGGGATAAGAAACCCAGTAAGGAGCTGGAATAACAACTTCATCTCCTTCGTTTAAAGTTGCTGCCATAGCGTTATAAATTACGTGCTTACCACCTGCACCAACTGTTATTTGATCAGCTTGATATCCTAGATTATTTTCTCTTTTAAATTTTTTTATAATTGCGTCTTTTAAAACTGGCGTTCCATCTACTGCTGTATACTTGGTGTCTCCATCATTTATAGCCTTTATAGCTGCTTGTTTGATATTTTCAGGAGTGTCAAAGTCAGGCTCACCTGCTCCAAGGCTAATTATGTCTTTACCAGCCGCCTTTAGTTCTCTTGCTTTTTGTGAAACTGCCAACGTGGGCGACGGTTTTATACGTTTTAAACTGTTGGAAACTATGCTCATTGAATTAT
>Ga0307986_10001702_pt1 | contig 15932 bp, 16 predicted proteins | sample EllFjometageno82_FD_203170 | JGI IMG/M metagenome (GOLD analysis project Ga0307986, IMG submission 203170) | Marine microbial communities from Ellis Fjord, Antarctic Ocean - #82 | ecosystem: Environmental > Aquatic > Marine > Unclassified | place: Southern Ocean | collected 2014-10-09
AAAAATAAGAAGTTATGAAAATTACTTACAAGCCAGAAATTGATGGATTAAGAGCAATCGCAGTTTTATCAGTAGTTATTTATCATTTGCAATTTGAATTAAACTCTTCTCAGGTCTTGGTGGGTGGTTTTATTGGTGTTGATATATTTTTTGTTATATCAGGGTATTTAATATCAAAGATTCTGTTAAAAGAACTAGTAGAAACTAAGACTATTTGTGTAAAAAACTTTTATATAAAAAGAGCTAGAAGAATACTCCCTGTCTTATTTTTTATAATTTTAATATTTTTTATAATAAGCTATTTCTATTCTTTACCACCATTTTTAGAAAATTATGCTAAATCATCACTTTCAACAATTTTTTTTGTATCCAATTTTTATTTTTTACTTAGTCACATTGATTATGGAAATATTGTTTCAAATTTAAATCCATTATTACATACATGGACTTTATCAGTCGAAGAACAGTTTTATATTACTTTTCCATTTATTTTATTAATAGTGAATAAATATTTTACAAAAAAAATTTTATCAATAACTATTTTATTATTTTCTATATCTGTAATTTTAAATTTATCTCTAGAAATAATTAATATTTACGTAGATAAATACCACCAATATAATTTTTATTTATTTCCAACAAGAGCTTGGGAATTATTAATTGGTACCTTAATTGCAATACTTGATGTAAAAAAAAAAAAAACATCTTCACTAATTTTAGGTAAATATATTCCAGATATTGGTTTTGTTATTATTCTTTTATCTTTATTCTTTATTAAGTTAGAGAATTCATACTTAATTCTTAAGATATTATTTCCCTGCATTGGGACTGCATTAATTATTTTTTTTTCAAATAATAAAAGCTATACTATAAAATTTTTATCTTCAAAATTGCTTGTAAGTGTTGGGTTAATTTCATACTCAATATATCTTTGGCATTTTCCAATAATATCTATTATTAACTTAAACGATATTTCTGAAGTGCAGTTTTTAGACTTTAATATTAACAAAATAAAAATCTTTATCTTAATTATTTTTCTTTCTTCATTCTCATATAAATTTATTGAAAAACCATTTAGATCACAAAATATTTTTTCTACAAAAAAACTATTATTAATTATTAGTACCATTTCATTAACATTAATTACATTAATAATAATCTCTATTAAAACTGATGGACTAAAATACAGGTACAGTAAATTTTATAATAATTATAATAATTATGAACTCAGTAATAGAAATCTTCATATCAAATGGTCAGAAACGCATAGTGGATTCCATTCTAAAGAATCAAACTTTAATAAAGATTTAAACAAAAAAAATGTATTAATTATTGGAAATTCATTTGCTGTTGATTACTTTAATATGTTTAATGAAAATAAAGAGTACTTTAGTGACTATAACTTTTCATTATTAAGAATAGATGCCAATAAACTAATTTTATTTCAAGATAAATTTGAAGAATTTAAAAATGCAGATCTAGTAATTTTTGGAACAAAATTTGATTCAAAAAAAACAAATGTTTCATTCAAAGAATCATTTAAATTGGTTAAACAAGAAATTTTACTATTAAAAAATTTAGTGGAAAAAGAACAAAAAAAACTTTTAGTTTTTTTAAGTAGACCAGAGTTTGGACTTCAGGCTAAAAATGAAAAACTAAAATATTTTCCTATTATTAAACCTGATTATAAGAATAACTACACTATTTTAGACAAATTTATTCACAAAAAAATTAAAAATAATAAAAGAGTAATGAATAAAGATTTTATAAATTGGAAAAATGAATATTATAATTATCTTATGCAAGACAAAATTATATTTAATACTAGGTTAAAAAAATTTTTAAAAACAGAAGATATTGATTATTTAAACCCATTTGACTATAGCTGTAATCATGTATCAAAAAAGTGTGATGTTGTGACATCCAATTATGAAAAAATTTATTTTGACTATGGTCACTACACATTAGAAGGTGCAAAATATTTCGGTAAAAAAATTAACTATATGCAATGGATAGATCTTCACAAATTTTCTAATTAATATATTTTTTTGTTTTTTGGTAAATAATATTTGAAATTGTTTTATAGCCCCATTCATTAAAATGTTTAGGTAATCCATATGGGTAAAAGCTTAGAGGATCGTTTGATTTTTGTAATAAATCAATGTTCAGATCAATAATGGAAATATTAAGGTCTTCAACTACTTTAATAATATATTCATAATTAAATAGTTTTTTATCTAATGATAAATTTTTATTAGTTCTTTTGTATGATGGAATATAAACAAATATTAATTTTGCATTATTTTTCATTGCATAATAATTTGTTTTATTAATTAATGTTTTAAAATCTATAATTTCATTTTTATAACTAAAATAATCTGTATCATCTTTTTTTAATTCTATTTTTCTAATAAATCTTCTAAAATGATGTAACTTTAAAAAATTAATCACCCATCTCTTATTAACAATAGATAATGTGTTTTTTTCAAAATCTAATCTATTTATTAATGTTTTTTCTAATATTTTATTTAGATAATCTTGTTTATTAACTAAGTTTTGAGAAAATTTACTTTTGATTAAATAACTATTTAAAATATCAATTTTTTTTTCATATTTTAAATTTTTTAAGTCATTACCCTCATAATACATCCAAAAAATAATTTTGGGATTTATAACTTTAGAATACTCAACTAAACTGGCATATTCACTTAAAGGTCCATTGCCACGCTGTCCCAAGCTTATTACACCGAATTCATCTTTAGAAATTCTACTCCGTAAATTTCCAGTTATTGTATTTTTTTCAGATACGCAAACACCATGAGTATAGGAATCTCCTAAAAATAATATTTGTTTTTTCTTATTCCATTCTATATCTGGATTATTAAAACCGTACCTATCTGATAGATAATCAACAAAATATCCTGACTCATTACAAAATACTGTTTTTCTATTGGAAAATCCAGCTAGAGGTAAATTTTTGATTTTATATTTTTTTTTAGAATATTCTCTATGCACCATAAATGGTGGAATACTTATTACAGCATCTTTATTCAATTTTTTATAGTCTAAATAAAATTCATATTTGGATCTATCATCAAATTTTTCTCCTTTTTTTTTAGCATGATATTCTACAGTCTTGTGATATTTGGATAACCCAAGATAGATTTCAAACATATAAAAACTCATAATAATCGAAATCATGATTATTAATAAATAAACATTAAAATTTACTTTTAAAAAAGAATTTATTATTGATATAAGAAGAAACAAAAAAATTATTAAGAAAAAATTACTACTGTAAATTTCTTTTGAATCTAATCCTAGTGAAGTTTTTCTATAAATAAATATTATTGCTATTAAAGCAAAAAATATAATTGCACTAATTGATATAATTTTAATAAAAATTTTCACTAATCTATCTTTACAACTATTCTACCCACAGAATTGTTTTTTTTACAATTTTTTATAACTTTAATGAGGCTTGAAAAATTACACTCTTTGTAAATTAATTTCATTTTTTTATTTTTTCCTACTTTTTCTAAAGTTGTCCAAATTTTTTTTCTTGTAGATATTGAAGCAGATTCTGCATTTATACCAATAATTTCTACCTCTCTTAAAATTAATGGATAAACACTAAGCTCTGTTGTTGATGCAGATGCCATACCAATAGATATCAGTTTTCCAGTTTTCAATAATTGCTTTGACCCTATTGATATTATTTCACCACCTACATTATCTATAATTCCTGAATACTCCTCTTTTAACAGTGGTAAATTAGGAACATTTAAAAAATTTTTAAGCAGTATTACTTTATTAGCACCAACTGTCTTTAAAAAGTTTATTGACTTACTTTCTCTTGTTAAAGCAATTATGTTAAACCCTAAATTTGATAAAATTAGTGTAGCAATGGTTCCCACGCCTCCATTCGCACCTGTAATTAAAATAGGTTTACTGTTTCTTTTAATCTTATCTTTTAACAATCTTTTAACTGCTAGCATAGCTGTGAAACCTGCTGTTCCAAATACCATTGTTTGTTTTAATGACATTCTAGAAGAAAGTTTTGTTACCCATTCTGATGGTACTTTTAAAAATTGAGCTAGCCCACCTAAACTTTTAACACCACAGGGTTGCGCAACTATAAAAACTTTTTCTCCAACTTTAAATTTTTTTGAGTTAGACCTATAAATAGTTCCTGAGGCATCAATTCCTGGTATATGTGGATATTTTCTTACTAGACCAGGATTACCAGATAACATTAAAATATCTTTATAATTTAAACCTGAGTAGACAACTTTAATTATCACCTCATCTTTTTTTAAATCATTAATTTTTGTATTACCTATTTTAAATTTAATATGATTTAATTCATTCTTATCAATTATCAGAGCCTTAAAATTTTTTAAATTATTTTTAATTTTCATAAAATTATTATTTAAATCTTAAAAATACTTGGAATTATATAGGTAAATATTCCATCAGAAACTTTGATTTTCTTAAAGTAAGTTATGGCCTTTGCTTTGATTATTCCCCTATTATTTTCTATAATTTTAGATTCTATTTTGAGCTTTCCTGCACCACTTACCTTTGAATAAAAATTTGTCGATGTCTTGGTAATTAAACTTTTTTCTATATTTAAATTTTTAACAGAATAAATTATAGATACAGTGGTTTGAAGCATCGCTTCTAATAAAAGACTTCCAGGCATTATGCCCTGATCTGTAAAATGACTTTTATAAAACCATTCATTTTCATCAATACTCTTAATTCCTGTGCCTGATTCCCCTGGTATAATATTAATAACCTCATCAATAAGTAAAAAGGGATCATCTATTTTTAAAAGTGAGATAATATTTTTTTTATCTAAATCTAACATCATTTAATTACTTATTGTCTTAGATAAAACGTGAATTATATCGTGGCCGTCCCAAACTGGCCCTATATCAAAAGCTCTACCTATAGGGACAATTCTATCTATACCTAAAAACCCATTTTCTACCACCATCTTATTCAAAGTTTTTTTATTATAACCAAAATAAGTGAGAGTTTGAAACCTTCTAGATACGTATTTTTCTATATCAATTAATTTATTTAGAGTTATTTCGCTAAACGTTCCATAACCACATTTCAGATTTTCAATATCTACTAACTTATTTTTAATTTTTAATTTTACTAATCTAAAATTTGTAAATTCTGTCTTAAAATTTGTTTTAGAAGCAATTGCATTATACGATAATGAGTATAGTTTTTGATTTGTAATAGACATATTATAATCATACTTCGCTTGAACTACTTCTTCTAGCATCCTCCAAAATTTATTTTTTACAAGATTATTTTTACCTTCCCAGAAAACTACATGAGGTGAAGAGCATCCATTCTGATCCATTATATAAGAGTCATTATAGAACTTATAAACAAGATTTTTAAATTTTTCTAAATTGATATTTGATAATTCACTTATACTTATTAAAGATGCTGAATATCGGTCAGGAAAAGCTAAGTCTATACAATGTGGTTGAGTGATATATTTTTTAAAATTTTTTACAGTTTCATCGCCACCCCAAATTAGTCTTGCATCAACTTTACTGGATAAATTCTCTGAAATGTCATTTGATTTTTTATACCTTATAAAGCATATCTTATTTTGCAAATGGTGAAATTCTCTTTTTTTTAAAATACTTTTAATAATTTCTATCAAAATTTTAACTTGATTAAAATTCTTACTTGGAAGTCTAACTATATTATTATTTCCTGATAACAATCCAAAAGCAAAAGAATAGGCAAAAGTCATTGGTACGTTAGAAGGTGGTATGTGAAGTACCGTTCCTTTACCCAGCATCTTATCTTTATTTTTATAAGATTTTGATATTTGAATTAAATTTGATTTTCTACACCAAAAACCAAAAGTAATTAAATCTTTATAAAAAAAATTATGTTTATCATTTTTGATTTTCATAGAGATATTATTAAAAAAATCTATAGTCAGTTTTTCAAATATAGGAGAGGACTTATAATTAAAGCTTATCTTTCCAACAATCGTTTCAACATTTTGGACTTTTTCAATTAACATCACTACATCCTCTCATCTCAGTTCCTTCTACTCTACCTTTTATAGAAAAATATTTACCCTTCCTTCCACATTTACAGTCATCTGATCCTTCTATGGCTCCAATATCTTCTGTTAAAATATTATGACCAGGGTAACTCAGTGGCAATAATGATAATATTTGTATTAGTCCATACGTTTTATTTTTACATACCTTGAGATTAGCGTCTCTTATAAAAATTTCAGAATAAATAGAAGTATGAAAATACCCATAACTACATTCTAAAAAAATGGACCCAGTTTGCTCTACCATTCCATAGTAGTTATAAATATTCTTAACACCTAATTTTTTATAAATTTTTTCATTAAAAAAATCTCTATTTACTTTTTGATCCTGCATCTTTTTCCATCCACCCCCATGGACTAGTATTCCTTTATTTTTTTCTATTAATCCTTTATTATTTTTTAATTTCATTATTAAGTATTGCCATATAAAGCTAGTGAAACCAAATATCACAAATTCTTTATCAGGATTTTTTTTTATAAATTTTTTTAGTTCATCTATTTTTAAATTATAATTTTTATCTAGAAGAAAAGTTTTTTCTTTAAAGGATTGTGAAAAACCCTTTATAGCAACAGCTCTTGCAGATAAAGAGCTTGCTCCTTTTAAAATATCATCTCTATCTATTATAAATATTTTTGATCTATCTTTTTTAAATATAGTTGATGTTATTGAAGATAGTGCCTTAGATTGTATAAGTGAAGTTTTCATATCCAGGTTAATTTTAGATTTAAGACTTCCAGTTGTTCCAGAGGATGTAAGTTTTTTTGATAAATTTTTTTTATCCGTTGATCTTAAATCAAAAACTTTAAAAAGATTTGCTTGTAAAAATGGTATATTTGATAGTTTTTTATACTTATTAGGGTTTGCAAACAACCTATCTGAAATTTTTTTATATTCATGACAGTTTTTATAATGGTGCTGAGTAAGTTTTTTAAAATTTTTTAAAAACCATTTTTGTTTTTCCTGTATATTTAATGAAAATGGATTTGTAAAAAATATTTGTTTGTAATCTAACATTTTTAGTAATTTTCTAGTCTTGTATAATCTATTTTTCCAACTTTTGTTCTAGGTATTTTCTTTATATTAATTAATTCAAAACCAATCTTATTTTGACCTGTAATTTTTGACAAGTTAAATAAAATTTCATTTTTTAATAATTTTTTCTCATAAAATACATTAATTTTTCTTGAAGAGTCCTTACAAGCAATATCAAAATTTTTTTGCTTCATCTTTATTTCTATTTCATCTAAGTTAATTCTATTACCAAATATTTTAGCAATTCTATTCTTTCTTCCCTGAATATAAAAAAAATTATCCTTATCAAAGTAAGCTAGGTCGCCAGTCTTTAATACACCTTTATTTTCATCAATTTTGTTTAAATCGTTTATACCGTTAGCATAACCTAGGGAAACATTTTTGCCTTTAAAAATTAATTCACCAATTTTTCCTGGCCTAATAATTTTTTTTCCATCTTCACTTTCTATCCACATAGTAGTCCTGGGTATACTTTTTCCAATACTGCCAATTTTATTTTTTGCATATCGCCACTTGAGATAGGAAATTCTAGGTGATGCTTCTGTTAATCCATACATTGTTATAAATTTAATTTTATACTTCTTGCAAAATTTAATTATTTTTTTTGAAGTATTTGTTTCAATTTTTCCCCCAGCTTGGGTTAATACCTTTAAAGACTTTATGAATATACTATCTAAACCTAATTTTAAAAAAATATCATATATATAAGGAACTCCACTCAAGGAGGTTACATTATTCTCTTCATATTCTAACCAAAATTGTTTTTGCATAATTGAAGAGTCAGTAACTACAATTGATGCCCCAACTTCTAAGTGTGTGTTAATTATTGACAGCATGTAACTATAACTAAAAGGCATAGTCGTTATAGCTGTTTCATTAGATTTAATCTTTAGATATTCAATTATTGATTTAGTGTTTTCTCTTAAATTTTCCTTGGATATTCTTACAAATTTTGGACTACCCATTGATCCAGATGTGGGCAATAAAATACTAAGATTTTTATTTTTTAGGCCATTTTTATAATTTGTTTTTAAAATTTTATAATCATAAATGTTTAATAGAGAATTATATTTAGCAAAATATTTATTTAATCTTGTGGGGACACAAAGATGTGTGGGATGATATGAGGATATCAGTTTTTTAATATCATTTATCTTTGTTTTAATATCTACAAAAATAACTACTGAATCATTTCTTATTGCTGAGATATAGCAAATTATTGGAGCAACTTTATTTTCGCAAATCAACAATATCAGAGATTTTTTGGGTATAGATTTTTTTATAATATTAGATTCATTGATTATTTGTTTATAACTTAATGAGCCAGATAGTTTACTTCTCAGTGCAATTTTATTTTTATTTTTATAAAAAGATTTAAAAATACTCATTATTTATGGTTTTAAAAAATTAGCTTTATCTAATTGAATTTTTTCTTTTGTATAAGAACATCATTCTTTTATGCAAGTTTTATTATCTAATATTGAAAAAATAGAGCATTTTTTAATAGCTTCTATTAAAAAATAAATTAATATTGTCTTTATTTACTATTTATCTAAGTGTAGTAAATTTCTATCTATTATCTATAAAACTAAATTCATGAATGAAAAACAAAAAATTGATCTTATAAAAAAAATACTAATTAAAATTAAACCAGAATTAAAGACAAAAGTTCATAATTCTAAAAATAACCTTATACTTGATGGATTAATAGATTCTTTTGATATAATAAACATTCTTATAGAACTAAACTTATTTAGCAAAAAAAAAATAAACCCAAATAAAATTAACAAAGATTTTTTTTCAAATGCCAAACAAATTTCTAAACTTTTAAATTAGTTAGATGAAAATATATACAAAACAAGAATTAGTAATTGCCCTAAAAAAAGTAGGATTAAAAAAAAAAGATACAATTTTTGTTAACCCGGAACTTTATAAATTTGGAGTATTGCAAGATATTAAAAATAAAGAAGATTATTTTAAAATATTTTTTGATAGTATAAATAATATTATTACAAAAGAAGGAACTCTTGCAACAAATTCATACAGTTTCCAAACACTTAGATATGGAGAAAAATTTATTTATGAAAAAACTAAATGCTCCAGTGGAAAATTTTCAGAATTTATAAGAAGTAGAAGAGATTCCTTAAGAAGTGATCACCCGGTATTTTCTGTGAGTGCAATTGGTAAAAATAAAAAATATCTGTGTTCAAAAAATTCTCTTCATAATTATGGGTATGGCTCTCCATATCATAAATTTTTAGAATTGAATGGTAAAATACTAAATTTAGCAATGGAACCTTGCTTTAATCCTTTATTACATCATGCTGAGTTTCTAGTTGGTGTTCCATATTACTATAATAAACTAACAAAAATAGAATATTTTAAAAAAGGAAGAAAAGTCAATAAATGTTTTTCCTCATATGTTAGATACCTAAATCTAGATATTAAGAGAAATCTTAATACATTTAAAAAAATTAATTATATTCTAAAAAAAAACAAAATTGTTAAATCAGCAAATTTGGGTTCTTCAAAAATTCACCTCATTGATTCTCAAAAATATTTGGATGTTGTTTTAAATATTTTATATGATGATCAATTTGCACTAGTGAATAATTTAACATTTTTAAAAAATCAAATTCCCTATAAATAGCTATAACTAAATTATTCTTAGCAACTTTTTAATATCTTTTTTCCCATTTTTATTTTTAGGTATTTTTTCAATTGATATAATTTTTTTTGGTACCTCTATTGGTCTTAATTTCTTTGTTAAAATTTTTCTGATATCATTTAATTTCTTATTAGATAAATTATTTTTTGATATTTTGACAAATAAATATAATTCTTCTCCTGCAACTTCATCTTTTTTTCCAATTGCCACAGCCTCATCTACATTTAAAATTTTAAGTGTAATTTTTTCAATAAGGTCAAGATATATTAGCTCACCACCTCTTTTAATTATATTGCGCTTTCTTCCACTTATAAAAAGCAAACCTTTGCTATACTTTCCCACATCTCCAGTATCAAAATAACCTTTTATTTCTTTAGTTTTTTCAATACCATTCTTTGTTAAATACCCATCCATTAAATAAGGAGATTTTATATAAATTGTTTTTAGTTTATTGGTGTTTTTTTTAGATAAAATTTTAATCTCTTGAGCATGACGCCCAACACAAAAATTTTCAGATGTATGATTTTTTTTTTGAATTGCAACAGGTCCACCTAATTCAGTTGCACCATAACATGAAAAAATTTTTTTATTAAAAATATCATAAAACTTTTTTCTTGTTTCTGGATATAGATAGTCTCCAGTAGCAATTATAGATTTATATTTACTTACATGTTTTTTAATTTTTAATGATGGTTTTCTAAATATCAAAGTTAAAAAAGTTACAATAGATGGGGTTAAAAATAGTACGTTACATTTCATTTTTAATGGTAATTTCCAAAAATCTAAAATATTCATAATTGAAAATCTTTTATCCATTAAAATTGTAGAACCTGAACATATGCACGCAAAAAAAGTATCTAATATACCCCCCATATAAAACATTGGAAGGCAATGTAATATTCTCGATTTAGAATTATAATTTGCTAATTTTGAAAATGAGATTGAGCTTTTAATAATAGAATCAGATGAAAGAACTATACCTTTTGGTTCTCCTTTTTCATTAGAGCCATATAGAATTAAACATTGAGTATTCCCATAATCTATTAAACCTTCTTTTAAGAATATTTTTTTAAATTTTATTCTACTTAAATCTTTAATTATAAAGCACTTTTTGTAGATTTTTTTTATTGCTATAAACCTTTCTTTTTTAATAGAAGGATCCAATGGACAAGCTGTATACCCACCCAAGAGACATGCATTAAGAGTTATTAAATAATTTAAAGAGTTATCACTTAATATAATTATTTTAGTATTTTTTTTTATACCAAGTTTTTTTAAATAAAAAATTATATACAAACTTTTATTATAAAAATCATCATATGTGGTTTTTTTACCAGCACTATCTATTATTAATAATTTTTTAGAATATTTTTTAAAGTATTCTTTTAATTTTTCTTTATTTAACTTCATTTATTTAGGGAATTTTAAAGTAATTAAAAAAGCTTTTTTAAGAATTTTAATTTTCTAAATTAATCCATTTAACTTGAAATTAATAGAAAATCAAATATTTTATATTTAATATAGTTTAATTTATGAATTCCAATTTCTTGTATTAGCGTCTTTTTTAGTTTAAATACATATTAATTTTAAATAAATAGAGACTAATTAATTTTATGAAATCTGCTAATTCCAAAAATAAACTTAAATATAATAAGGTTTTTGTAGATTCTTTTTCTATTAATGAGAAGCAGCTTAAAAAAGATTTAAAATATAACTCAATAACTGCATGGGACTCTGTTGGTCACATGTCAATGGTAGCCTTATTGGAAGAAACTTTTGATATAGCTCTTGAAATGGATGATATTATAGACTTTAGTTCATACAATATGGGAATAAAGATTTTGAAAAAATATAAAATAAATATTTAAAATTGAAAACATTCAGCCTAAATAGTGTCGAATTATTAGATTACCAACCTAATAGATATCCTTTTTTAATGATAGATCACGTTAGCAAAGTAAAACCAGGTGTCTTTGCTGAGGGATATAAAAATTTAACAAGTAATGAATGGTTTTTTCCAATACATTTCCCAGGTAACCCTAATATGCCAGGTGCTTTGCAGTTAGAAGCATTAGCTCAAATGCTGACTGTGGCTATAACTACTCTTCCAGGGAACAAAGGTAAAGTTACTCATGCAATTTCACACACAGTAAATTTTAGAAAAGAGGTTCTGCCTGGACAAAAATTTGAAATAAAAACAAAAGTTAACTCATGGAATAGGGGAATATGCAAAGGTTTTGGTCAAGGTTTTACAGATGGTGAGATTGCCTGTGAGGCAACAATGATAATCACAATTCCTGAAATCCTTAAAAAATTTTTACCTAAAAAATAAATTTGAGCTTTTTAATTTTTATAAATCTATTTTATGAAAAATGATAAAGTAGATATTTTGATTATTGGAGCTGGAGCATCTGGTGCTGCAGCTGCATGGAATTTAAGTCAAAGTGGATATAGTATAATATGCTTGGAGCAAGGTCCCATCATCAAAAAAGAATCGTATTCTTTCGATCAAAAAAATTGGGAATTATATCAACAAAATAAATTTAATATTAATCCTAATATAAGAAAATTAAAAAGTGACTACCCTATTGATGATAAAAATTCAGCTATTTCTGTTGCTAATTTTAATGCTGTTGGTGGATCTACCATTCTTTATTCTGGACACTTTCCTAGATTTCACCCTTCTGATTTTAAGACTAAAAAATTAGATAATGTTGGGTGTGACTGGCCAATTAATTATGATGATTTAGAGTATTACTATGAATTAAACGATAAAAAAATGGGTGTTGCTGGACATGAAGGTGATCCTGCTTATCCTTATATACCAAACCTTTTGCCTGCTGTACCATTAGAGTATATGGGTGAAAAAATTGCAAAAGGTTTTAATAAATTAAATTGGCATTGGTGGCCTTCATACAGTGGTATAGCAACTAAAAATATCAAAGGTAGAAAGAAAAACTCACGATCAACAGTAGATATCACTTATTGGCCAGAGGCAATTTCTAACGGTGTGGAGTTAAAACCAAACTGCCATGTACAAAAAATAACAACTAGTAGTATATCGGGAAAAGCTAATGGTGTAATCTATATAGACTCAAATAATAATAAAAAAATTCAGCTTGCTTCTTTGATTATAGTTGCTTGTAATGGTATTGGAACGCCTAGACTGCTCCTAAACTCAGCAAATAAAATGTTTCCCAAAGGTTTGGCAAATAGCTCTGGTCTGGTTGGAAAAAATCTTATGTTGCATCCCTTAGGTTATGTGGAGGGGCAATTTAGTGAATTTTTAGGTTCTTTTGTCGGTCCACAAGGATGTTGTATAGCAAGCCAAGAATTTTATGAGACAAGAAAAAATAAAGAATTTAAAAGAGGATATACTATTCAGGTTTTACGAGGTGCTGGTCCATTAGAAACAGCATTGCAAATTAAAAAATTTAATAAATTGTCTTTTGGAAAAAATTTTCATAAGCAGTTTTTGAAGAATTATGGTCATACAGTTCCAGTGGCAGTTATATGTGAAGATCTTCCCGAAAAAAGTAATTTTATTAAATTAGATCATAGAAATAAGGATTCTAATGGCACACCTGGGGTAAAAATAAATTATAAATTAAGCAAAAATTCCAAGAAAATGTTATCTGATGGTCTAAATAAAGTAAAAAAATTAATGAAGAAAATAGGAGCAAAATCTACAATTGCCTTTGGACCAGTTAAACATGCTGGTTGGCATTTAATGGGAACAACAAAAATGGGGAGATCTAAAAAAAATTCGGTTGTTAATGAGTTTGGTCAAACTCACGATATTAAAAATTTAGTTATTGTGGATAGTAGTATTTTTGTAACTTCGGGAGGGGTTAATCCAGTATCCACCATTCAGGCTCTAACACTTAGAATTACAGATGATATAAAAAATAATCCAAAAAAATATTTTAATAAATAAAAAAATATGGGTAAAATTAAAACAAAAGATTATATAATCATAAAAGTTATAAAAAATATTATTGATATCATGATACCTGAATATAATAATGAAAATATGCCTAAAGCAACTAGTGCTATAAATTCAAAAAAATTCATTAAAAAAATTTTTAAAAATAAAAAAAACAAAGAAAAAATTATTTATTTAATTGATAATGAAATTATAAATCAAAATAATATTAAGAAAGTAGATCTTAAAAAAATTGCTTTAAAAATTGTGAAGTCAAATATTATTGGAAATATTTTAGAAAAAATTTTACTAACTGATTATTTTACATCAAATGCTGTTATTAAATCCCTAAATAAAAAAAGTAAAAAAAAATTAATTAAAAAAAAAAATAATCAGAATATCGATTTATTACTCAGACAAGTAAAAAATTCAGAGGTAAGATACAAGCTCACTTAAAAATTAATTATGCTTAAAGGAAAAACAGCTTTTATTACAGGTGCAAATAGAGGCATAGGTAAAGCGATTTTTGATAGATTTATTAAAAATGGTGCAGATATAATTTGTGCAGTTAGAAAAAAAAAACCTTTATTTCTAAAGTATGTCCTATCACAAGAAAAAAAATATAAGAAAAAAATTAGAATAATAGAATTTGATTTAGAAAATGATAATAAAATTAAAAAAGCTATACAATTATTATATAAAGAGAAGGTAGTAATAGATATTTTAATAAACAACGCTGGTATAGCTGATGGTTCCCTAATTGAAATGACTTCACCAGATAATATAAAAAAAGTTTTTGAGATTAATTTCTTTTCTCAAATAAGAATTACCCAACTTTTATTAAGACTTATTAAAAAATCTAAAGCCGGTAGTATCATAAATATTGGTTCACTCTCAGGAATTGTAGCTTTAAGGGGTGCTATATCCTATGGTTCTAGTAAAGCTGCATTAATGTACGCAACTAAAGTGATGGCAGAAGAGTTCTCAATTTACAAAATTCGTGTTAATTCTATAGCACCAAATGTTACAAATAGTGACATGATGAAATTGATGAATAAAGATATAATGAAAAAATTGTTAAAAAAATCTAATTTAAAAAAACCTCACACAGTAAATCAGGTCGCTGATCTGGCTTTGTTTTTGGCTTCAGAAAAATCTCTCAATAAAAACGGAAAAATAATTAAAATTACAGGAAAAAAATAAATTGACCAAAGCTAAAAAGCATAAAGATATAATTAAACTTGCAAAACAAATGAGAAAGGTTTTGCTTGAGGTAAGTTTAAATTGTGGAGAACCTACACATATTGGTGGTGGATTGTCTATAGTTGATATCATGGCTACTTTGTATGGTGATATCTTAAATTTAAATTTAAAAAATCCTAAAGACCGATTTATTCTTAGTAAAGGGCATGGCTTTTTAGGTTTATTGAGTGCATTACACTGCAAAGGATACATCCCCAAAAACGAATTAATGAAATTTCAGACTAATGGTAGTGAGTTAATAGCTCACCCTATTATGAATCCAAAATTTGGGATCGAGTCATCAAATGGTAGTCTTGGCCAAGGTCTATCATTTGGCGTCGGTATTGCAATTGCATACAAAAAACTAAACAAGAATAATTCTATTTATGTTTTGGTGGGTGATGGTGAGTGCTATGAGGGCTCTATCTGGGAAGCAGCTATATCTGCCACTGAGTCAAATTTAGATAATTTAGTTTTAATTGTAGATAGTAATGGATATCAGAATGATGGTGAAATTAACAAAAAAATGAATTCAAAAGAATTAGAATTAAAGTGGAAAGGCTTCGGTTGGAATACCCTTAACTGTAATGGTCATAATATAGCTAATTTATTAGAGTCACTAAAAACAAGAGTGGTTAACAAACCTACTGTAATCATTGCACATACAACAAAAGGCAAAGGAGTTAGTTTTATGGAAAATAATAATGATTGGCATCATGGGAGATTAACACAAAAATTATTTGAAGAAGCAATTAAAGGTTTATAAATAGAATGAAAAAATTCCAAAGCAAAGACTCTAGACAATGGTCTAGAATGGGACCAAGAGCAATGTTTGGTCAATTTATGCTAGAAATTGCCAAGAAAAATAAAAAATTAATGGTTCTGTCTGCTGACTTAGGAAGGTCATCAGGATTAGATAGATTTAAATCACAATTTCCAAATCAATATTTGTCGG
>Ga0307986_10001704_pt1 | contig 15924 bp, 16 predicted proteins | sample EllFjometageno82_FD_203170 | JGI IMG/M metagenome (GOLD analysis project Ga0307986, IMG submission 203170) | Marine microbial communities from Ellis Fjord, Antarctic Ocean - #82 | ecosystem: Environmental > Aquatic > Marine > Unclassified | place: Southern Ocean | collected 2014-10-09
GAAAGGATAATTTATTGAATCGACTAGGTTTTAGTGGTGCCCCCGCACGGAGTCGAACCGCGGACCTATTGATTACAAATCAATTGCTCTACCAGCTGAGCTACAAGGGCATATGTTTCTTACAGCGTTTTTTAGTTTAATTAGTCAATTAAATCAATCTATAAAAATATAAGGAAGTAGGTTATCTTTAACTATAATGAAAAAAAATATAGAAATTAGAAATCATAAAGATAAAAAAGATTACCAAAAACATTTGTTAAAATATTTTAAAGGTTTAAATATTAAAAAAAAAGATACCTTATTGTTGCATTCTGACATTTCGATACTTAAAAACTTTAACAAAAATTTAGATTTAAGAGAAATGTTGGAAATTTTAATTAAGACCTTAACTACAATGGTTGGTAAAAAGGGAACTCTTGTTTTCCCAGCTTATTACTATGAATTTCAAAAAAAAAATTTTTTTGATATATCTAACTGCATATCTAGTGAATTAGGTATATTGCCAAAGTATATAAATTCACTTAACAATTCATTTAGAAGTTTAAATCCCATAACTTCTGTTGTTGCAATTGGATATAATGCAAAAAAAATTTGTAATAATAATTATTTAGGTTCTTATGGACTTAATTCACCATTTGATATTTTAACAAAATTGAAAAGTAAAATGTTATTTTTTGGAACTGATTTGTCAAAAATGACCTATGTTCATTATGTTGAATTTTTATTAGCTGTACCTCATAGATATAATAAATATGTTAAATTAAAAATAAAAAATAAGAATAAAAAATTAATAGAAAAAAAAATAACAATTTATGTTAGATATAAAAACACGAATACAATTAATAATCCTGTTGATAATTATAATAAATTTAAGAACCTTAAAACACTAATAATAAAAAAAATTAATGGTAGAAAATCATATATTATAAACTTTGAAGACATATTTACTCACTTAGAAAAAAGTATATCAAAGAATTATTTTTATTTATTAAAGACAAAACCTAAATTTAACAACTCAGATTATCCACTAATCTAATTCTAATGATCTTAAATAATTTAAAAAAATACTCTGAAAATATTGCAATCATAACTAAAGATTTAAAAACTATTAAATATAAAGAGTTATTTGAAGAAATTAATAAATTTAAATTTAAAATTAAAGATAGAAAAAAATTAACTTTCTTAATTTGTACAAATGAAATTGAAGTAATAATTGCATATTTAAGTTTTTTAGAAATAAAGAATCCATTAATGTTAATTGATGTCAACTTAAGTGACGAAAAAATAAATGAACTAATTGTGGCCTATAATCCAGAATATATTTTTTTAAATAAAAATAATTCAACACAAAAAATTAAAAAAATGTATACGTGTAGTTCTAAAATTAATTCTTTTTATAATTTTAAATTAAAAAAAAATTTCTATATTAAAAAAAAAATCAATAAAGATTTATCAGTTTTATTAGGAACCTCAGGAACACTTGGAGATTCAAAATTTGTTAAACTTACTAAAGTGAATATTGTAGAAAATACTAAACAAATAATTAAATATTTAAATTTAAAAACTACAGATAGAACAATTACCACTCTTCCATTTAATTATTCATATGGTTTCAGTATAATCAACTCTCACTTATCAGTTGGTGCTTCCTTAGTATTGAATAATTATTCAATATTTGAAAATAAATTTTGGAAATTATTTAATCAAAATAATATTACAAATTTTAATGGTGTTCCATTTACATATGAAATTTTGAGCAAATTACGATTTAATCAATTTTTTAATAAAAGTTTAAAATTTATTACACAAGCTGGTGGCAGAATGGCCTCTGCAAATTTAGAAGAGTGTTTAAAATTATCTATTGAGAATAAAGTTAATTTCTTTACCATGTATGGTCAAACAGAAGCTTCACCAAGGATGTCATATGTTAATTTAACAGACAATAAAGATAAAATAGGCAGTATAGGCAAGCCTCTAAAAGGGTGTAAATTTTGGCTTGAAGATGCTAAAAAAAAAAAAATAGTAATGCCTAATACAGTTGGTGAATTAATATTTAAAGGGAAGAATATTTTTAAAGGGTATGCTAAAAACTATAAGTGTTTAAACACTTTAACTTCAATACCTGAATTAAGAACAGGTGATATAGCTAAATTTGATAAAGATGGTTTTTTTTTTATAACTGGAAGAAAAAAAAGATTTATAAAAATTTATGGCATTAGGTTTGGTTTAGACGAAATGGAAAAAACTTTAGAAAATAAATTTAAGTTAAGATTTTACTGCGTTGGTGTTGATAATAAACTTACGATATTAACAGAAAATACAAATAAAAATAATTATACCATCAGTAAAGTTTCAGAATTTCTTAAAATAAAACAAAAAAATATCGAGATAAAAATTAATAAAAATATTCCAACAAAAAATAATGGAAAAATTGATTATTTAAAACTACAAAAACAATATAATTAGATGCAAGAAATACCTTTGGAAAAACCTTTTACTCAAATAAGAGATAAAAAAAAAAAATTTAGTAATGAGATTAATAAATTAACTAAGTTTCATTTTAACAATTGCACAATATACAGAAATATTTTATCAAAACTTAAATATGACAAACACAAAATATATTCATTAGAAGATTTACCCTTTATTTCAGTTCGCAGTTTTAAAAATTTTGAAATGCTAAGTACAAGTCGCTCTAAAATATATAAAATTTTGAAATCTTCTGGCACCTCAGGAACCAAGTTATCTCAAATATTTTTAGATAAAAAAACTTCAGAAATACAGCAACGATCATTGATGAATATAAGTAAAGATTTTATAGGAAGTGATAGGCATCCAATGCTTATAATTGATAGTCCTAAAGTTATTAAAAAACAAAAAGAATTTTCTGCAAGAGCTGCAGCTATATTGGGTTTTTCAATATATGCCAAAGATATGATATTCCTGCTTAATGAAAAAAATGAGATTAATTATGATATTTTAAAAAAATTTATAAACAAAAATAAAAATCAGAAAAAAATAATTTTTGGATTTACTTTTATGATTTGGAAACATTTTTTTGAACAATTAAAAAATTCTAAAAATTATAAATTTCCAAACACTTTAATATTACATGGAGGAGGATGGAAAAAACTTAATGACAAAAAAATATCAAACCAACAATTTAAAGATCAAATCAAAAAATACCTAGGAATAGACAAAGTTATGAATTATTATGGTATGGCAGAACAAACTGGTTCTATTTTTTTTGAATGTAAAGAAGGTTTTTTTCATAATTCCAATTTTTCAGAAATTTTGATTAGAGATAAAAACTTTAATTTATGCAAATTTGGTGAAGAAGGTTTAGTACAAACGATTTCAATATTGCCAAAAAGTTATCCAGGACATAATTTTATTACTGAAGATATTGGTGTCATATATGGTGAAAATGATTGTAAATGTGGAAGAATAGGAAAATATTTCAAAATAATTGGTAGAGTAGAGCATGCTGAACTTAGGGGTTGCAGCGATGTATAGAAAAACTTTAAAACATGTTTGTGGTGTAAAAAATGTGAATAATACAATTAATAAGCCTTTTAACAATCTAACTATAAAATTTCTAAATGCTCTATCTAGACTTATAATTGAGAATAAAGAAAACAAAAGTTATCCTGATTTAATTACTTTTGCTTTCTGGATTAGAAATTCAAAAATATTATTTATAAAAAAAAAATTAGATAATTTGGAATCCAAAGTAAGCAAGGGTATAATTTTTCATATATCACCATCTAATGTCCCTCTAAATTTTGCTTACTCTTTTGTTTTTGGACTGTTAACAGGTAATAGCAATATATTAAAACTACCAAATAAGAATTTTCCTCAAGTAAAAATATTCTGTGAATTAATAAATTATTTATTTAACATTAAAGAATTTAATCAACTTGAAAATAAAAATAGTTTTATAAAATATGATTCAAAAATAACCGAAATAACAAAAGATTACTCTCTTAAGGCAGATGTTAGAATTATTTGGGGTGGAGATAATACAATAAAAAGTGTAAAAAGATTTGATACAAGTTTAAAGAATATAGATATAGTTTTTTCAGATAGAACATCTATTGCTGTGTTAGATATTTCAGAAAATATTTTAAAAAAAAATATTGATTTTGATAAATTGGCTCAAAAATTTTATAATGATACTTTTCTTATGGATCAAAATGCATGCTCTTCTCCACATATACTTGTTTGGTTAGGTAAGAAAAATAATATTATTAAATTTCAAAAACAATTTTGGAATAGTTTACTAATATTAGTTAAACAAAAATATGATATGCCCTTGATTGCCTCTATAGATAAACTTGATTTAGCATGTGAAGATTCTGTTAGATATAAAAAATATATTAGTGAAATAATAAATTATAATAATTTTATTACTAGAGTTTTATTAAAGAATACCCCAAAAGACTTGTCTAAATTAAGAGGAAAATTTGGTTATTTCTATGAGATAAATTCAATCAATTTAGAAAATATAATTGGAAAGCTAAATGAAAAATTTCAAACATTGACATATTTTAATATTGAAAAGAATAAAATTCATAATTTATTACTGAATAATCAAAAGTATGCTATAGATAGGATTGTTCCTATTGGAAGCGCCTTAGAAATGGATTTTCTATGGGATGGTTACGATCTATTAAATATTCTGACAAGACAAATAACAATTAATTAATAAATGAAACTTAATAAAGATGAAATACTTGAATATCAGCAAAATCGAGAACCGTATTTATTAATTGATTATGTTGAAAAAGTTGAGCCCGGTGTTAGTGCAAAAGGCTATGTAGATATCAATAAAAGTAAAAATTGGATTTTAGATGTGCATTGGCCAAACGACAAAAATTTTCCAGGAATGTTGCAAATAGAAAGTCTTATTCAAATGGGTGCTTTAATTTTATTAACTTTACCAGGAAATAAAGGAAAAGTAGTTTATATTGTTTCAGCTAATAATTTATCTTTTAAAAGAAAAGTTTTACCGGGTGATAGACTGCTCTTATATACAAAATTAATTTCATTTAAAAGAGGCATTGCAGATATTGAGTCGGTTGGTAAAATTGATGACCAAACTGCATGCAAAGCTAATTTTAAGATTGTACTTCCAGATGTTGCAATTAAATATAAAATTGGATAAAAGGTAACGTATTATGCCAATTGCATCATCATTATTAGATAAACCTAGACTAGTTCAAAAGCTTAAGGATTTTTACACATATGTTAAAAAAAATGATGGAAAAGTAGGAACTAAAACTAGAGGAATAGACTTAAATTTTAATAATGCTTGTAACCTAAGGTGTAAATATTGTTTTACCAATTCTCCAAAGGGAGACCATGTCAAAGAATATCTTGATCTAGGGGCTATTAGAAGATTAGCAGATCAAGCAGATGAATTAGGTTATTTTGAGTTTGATTTACAAGGTGGAGAACTTCTTCTACAGCCAGATAAATTATTTGAAGTTCTAGAGGCTATAAAGCCTGAAAGATTTTATATGTACCTTACAACAAACGGTTTTTATCTAGATGAAAAAATGGCAAAAAAACTTGCCAAATATAAAGTTAGTAGAGTTTCAGTTAGCATAGATAGTATGGATGAAAAAATTCATGATGAGATGAGAGGAAGAAAAGATTCTTGGAGAAGAGCGATGGAAGCTCTTAAGCATGTAAAAGATGCTGGTATGGATCCTTATTTAAATATCACAGTTGGTCATTATAATGCAAATACAGAGCACTTTAAGCAACTGCTAGATTATTCTAAAGATCAAAAATATAAAACCTTATTAAATGTAGCTGTACCATCTGGTATGTGGCAAAATGCTGAAGAAATAATCTGTGATGACAAAGATAGAGAATATTTAAGAAAAATAAGAAAAGAATATAAAAATCTAGTTAGAAATATATGGAATCCATTTGATAAAAATAATGAAAAAATTTTGGGCTGTACAACAGTAAATAGAGTCTATGTTACCCCAATAGGAGATGTTTTAGTTTGTCCATATGTACATATCAAAATTGGAAATATATTTGAACAATCACTCAAGGAGATTATAGATCATGGATTTAGTATAAAATATTTTAATAATCATAGCGATTTATGTTTAGCTGGAGAGGATAAACAATTTATTAAAAACTTTATGACCAAAACTGGTCAAAGTATTTTCAAACCAGCCTTGGCAAAAGAGATATTTTCTGAGAAAGATTACATAAAATAATTCGTCAAATATAAATTTTGAATGAATAAAGAATTAAAAAATAAAGTTATAGTTATCACAGGAGCAAGTAAGGGAATAGGCAAATCCTTAATAGAAGAATTTTCAAAAAATGGTTGTAATGTTTGGGCGTGCGCCAGAACTAAGACTGATGAATTTATAGGTTTTTGTAAAAAACTTGGAAAACAAAACAATGTTTATGTTAAGCCTTTATTTTTTGATCTTAATAACCATGATGAAATAAAGATTAATATCAATCATATTACTCAAAATAGTGAAAAAATAGATTATTTAATTAACAATGCAGGCATTTTAGAAAATTCTTTATTTCAAATGACTGAAATTGAAAAATTTAAATCAATATTTGAGGTAAATTTTTTTTCTCAAATTTATTTATCACAACTAATAATTAAAAAAATGATTAAACAAAAAAAAGGTAATATAATAAATATATCATCCACATCAAGTCAGGACAATGATTTTGGAAGATCGGCATATTCTTCTTCAAAAGCAGCATTGAATTCTATTTCAAAAGTTATGTCTAAAGAATTAAGTAGATTTAATATTAGAGTCAACGTGATAGCTCCTGGTTTAGTTGATACTCAAATGATGAGAGGTAAAACAGAAGAAAAATATTTAAATGATACGATTAATAAATTAAATGTAAAAAGAATTGCTACACCTAAAGAAATATCAAAATTAGCTATTTACTTAGCAAGCGATGACTCTTCATATGTTTCGGGAGAGATAATACGAATAGATGGTGGAATGGGTAGTTGATTATTGCTTCTATTTAATTAAAAAAAGAGGATAAAGGTAGGTTATGAGTAAAAATTTAGATAAATATAAAAAAGCTTTTATTGAGTCGTTAGAAATCAGCAACGAAAATACATTAGATAATTTAAAATATAACGACATAGAGGAGTGGGATTCAATTGGGCATATGGGGTTAATATCCGCGATAGAAGATGTATTTGAAATAACTGTAGAAACAAATGACGTAATTGATTTTAGCTCCTTTAAAAAGGGTAAAGAAATTTTAAAAAAATATAAAGTTGAATTTTAGACTAATGTCCAGTGATGAAAAAAAAATTAAAGAAATTAAAGAATTATCAAAAAAAATAAGACTAAATATTATAAAAATGGCCCTTGAAGCAGGCTCTAGTAGTGCTCACATTGGTGGCGCATTTTCTTTAGCAGATGTTGTTGCGTCCCTGTATCATTCATTTATTAATTTTTCAAAAAACCCTCAAGATAAAAATCGAGATAGATTTATTTTAAGTAAAGGTCATGCCTGTCTAGTTTATTATTCAATTTTGAAAGAAATTGGATATCTAAATGAAGAAGATTTAAAAAGTTTTGAAAAAACAGGCAGTATTTTACTTGGCCATCCAATTAAAAATTTACAAAAAGGAATTGAATTTTCAACTGGAAGTCTTGGTATGGGTCTATCCATTGCAAATGGTATTGCTCTTTCATTTAAAAAAAAAAAAGTAAATAATAGAATTTATGTGGTAATGGGTGATGGTGAGCTAAACGAAGGTTCTGTATGGGAAGCAATTATGTCTGCTGCACATTTTGAACTTGATAATTTAACCATAATAATTGATAAAAATGGATACCAACAAACAGGTACAAATGATGAGATAGTAAGAATGTTTGATTTAGAAAAAAAATTTAATTCATTCAATTTACATACAGAAACTATTGATGGTCATTCAATAAAAGAGATTTATGAAACACTTCAAAAATTTAAAGATATAAAAAAACCGTGTGTCCTTATTGCAAATACAATTAAAGGAAAAGGTTTTTCTCAATTTGAACACGATAATGCTTGGCACCATAAAGTTCTAACAAAAAAAACTTATGATGAAGCTTTAATAGAAATTAATAACCAATGAAAATAGATAGTTCTAAAATTAAATTATTCTCAACTATTGGTCCAAGAGCTACTTTTGGTATGACATGTTTAGAATTAATTAAAGAAGATAAAAAATTAATGCTGTTGACAGCAGATGTTTCAACTTCAGCAGGTCTAGATAGATATAAGAAAAAACACAATGATAATTATATTGATGTGGGAATAGCAGAACAAAACATGATTGGCATGGCTGCAGGATTGTCCACAGAGGGCTATAATGTATTTACAACAACTTTTTCTCCTTTTCAGACATTAAGATGTTGTGAACAAATAAAAGTTAATTTGGGATACATGAAAAATAAAGTCATTATGGTTGGTTTGGCAAGTGGTATTGTTCTAGGAACACTAGGATATACACATTGTTCTATAGAAGATATTTCTGTAATGAGATCAATACCAAATATAACAGTTATAAATCCTGCAGATTGTTTGGAAGTGTATAAGGCAGCATTTGCTTTGTTAAAATATGATAAGCCAGCATATTTAAGATTAACTGGTACAACTAATTCTCCACAAGTTTATAATGATGATTATAATTTTGAAATCGGTAAATCAATTGTTTTAAAAAAAGGCAGTATGGGCACTATATTCTGCACTGGTTCAATGGTTCACCCCTCACTAATTGCTGCAAACAAACTCTATTTAGAAAAAAAAATCGACTTACAGGTTGTCAACGTTCATACAATTAAACCATTGGATGTAGTTGAAATCACATCTCACATTAATAGTTCAAAAAAAATATTTACCATAGAGGAGCATTCTATAATTGGAGGACTTGGGAGTGCAATTGCTGAGGTTAATTGTTCATTGCCAAATCCTATAAATCAAACTTTTATTGGTTTACCAGATCATTATGGTGAAGGTGGTGAGTATGAGGATTTAAAAGTAAGATATGGATTAACTGAAGATTCAATCTATCAAAAAGTTTGTGAAATTTTTAAGTCTATATAGATGGAAGGTGATAAAATTCATAAATTTGCAAAAAAATTATGGCCAATAAATAGAAGCATAACTGGCTCAGGACAAAGAAAAACATTAAGATACATTAGAAATATTAATAAAAACCTTAAAATTAAGAAATTTAAAACTGGTAAAAAAGTTTTTGATTGGAAAATTCCTGAAGAATGGAACATAAAAAGTGCATGGATCAAAAATTTAAAAAATGAAAAAATAATTGATTTTATAAAAAATAATCTTCATGTTGTGGGTTATTCCAGGAGCGTAAATAAAAAAATTTCATTAACAGAGTTAAAAAAAAAACTTTTTTCAATTAAATCTCGACCTAATGCAATTCCATATGTTACTAGTTATTATAAAAAATCTTGGGGTTTTTGCATTGAACATAAGAAATTAAAAAGTTTAAAAGACAAGTATTATAAAATCAAAATCGATTCTTATTTTTCAAAGGGCAATTTAAGTTATGGTGAAATATTAATTCCAGGGAAATCAAAGAAAGAAATACTTTTTACAACTTATATTTGTCATCCTTCAATGGCAAATAACGAACTATCAGGTCCATCACTCTTAACCTATCTTTCAAAGTGGTTAAAAGGAAGAAAAAATAATTACACCTACAGAATTTTATTTCTGTCAGAAACAATTGGTTCAATAGCATATATAAACAGCAATCTTAAAAAACTTCAATCCAATGTAATAGCTGGTTTTGTTGTTACGTGTGTTGGTGATGATAGGAGTTATTCTTATCTACCCTCAAAACAAGGAGACACTTTATCTGACAAAGTTGTGTTAAAAGTATTAAAGAGAAATAAATTAAGATTTAAGAAATACTCCTGGTTAGATAGAGGAAGTGACGAAAGACAATTTTGTGCGCCCGGAGTAAACTTGCCAGTTTGCTCAATAATGAGAACGAAATATGGAGAATATTCAGAATATCACACTTCAGATGATAATCTTATAGACGTAGTAACACCGAATGGATTGAATAAAAGTTTCTCACTTTATAAAAAAATAATTTATGAAATAGAAAAAAATGAATTCCCCAAAAGTTACTTTAAGTGTGAGCCTCAATTAGGTAAAAGAAATTTATATCCAACAACGAGTTCTTATAAAGGCTTAAGTTTAAAACAAAAATTAATTAAAGATTTTCTTAGTTATTGTGATGGAAATTTATACTTATATGAAATAGCAAAAAAATGTAAATCATCATTATTTGAAGTAAAAAAGATAAATAAAATTTTGAAAGAAAAAAAATTAGTTTTTTAATTTTATTTCAATATAGGATTCTAAATATTTGATGAAAAAAAATTTAATTATATTTATTCCATCCATTGAAGATGGAGGTGTTGAAAAAAATTTATTTATAGTTGCAAACTATCTTAGTAAAAAAATTGACAATATTGAAATAATTACATGTAATAATAATTATAAAAGCAACTTTAGTAAAAGTATAAAATTTATAGGAACAAAAAATAGTTTTTGGAATAATTGTAATAAAAAATTAAAATACATAATTTGTTTATTAATCTTAATTAAAAAATTGCTTTTAAATAAAGATAAATACCTCGTGTTTGCATTCCAAGCTAATATATATGCAATTATTATATCAAAAATATTTAACACTAAAGTTGTAACAAGATCTAATACATCGGTTTCTGGGTGGTCTAACAATATAATAAAATTATTTTTTTATAAATTTTTTCTTAATTTAGCTGATGATATAATTGTAAATTCAAAATTATTTAAAAAAGAATTTTCAAAAAAATTTAATATTAAGGTAAAATATATTTACAATCCGTTTAATAAAAACTTAATTAAAAAAAAAATATTAAACAGAAAAAAAATTAATTTTTTTAAAAAAAATACTTTAAACCTATTGTCTGTAGGTAGATTAACTGATCAAAAAGATCACTTAACACTTTTAAAATCAATGAGAATGATTGATTCAAAGTTAAGACCAAGATTAATAATAATTGGTAAAGGAAAAAATTTGCATAAATTAAAAAAATATTCCAAAGATTATAATATGCAAAAATCTATTAAATTCACTGGGTATCTAAAAAATCCGTATAAATATATTGAAAGTTCACAAATTATAATTTTAACATCCAAATTTGAAGGATTGCCAAATATTCTTATTGAATCTCAATTTTTAAAAAAATACATAATCTCTACTGATTGCCCAACTGGACCTAAAGAAATATTATTAAATGGATTGGCAGGTGATCTAATAAAGATTGCTGATTCTAAAAAATTAGCCCAACTAATTAATAATTATTATAATAATAAAAAAATTATCCAAAAAAAGATCAGTATAGGCTCTAAATATCTTGTCAGGTTTGACTATAAAACTAATTGTAAAAAATATTTAGACTTTGTTCTTAATAATTTTTGATTATTGTAATAAAACTTATATATATAAAATATGCAAATCCCATTATGTAAACCCAGCATTGATAATAATGAATTAAAAATTATTACAAAATCTTTAAAGACCCCATGGTTGACACATGGTCCTTACAATTTAAAATTTGAAAAATTATTTAGTGATAAATTTAAAATCCCTTATTCACTATCTATGAATTCATGCACAAGCGCACTTGAATGTGCCATTAAATGTCAAGATCTTGATGGTGAAATTATTATTCCAAGTTTTACATGGGTCTCAACAGCAAATGCTATTCTTAACGCAGGTTGTAAGCCAGTCTTTGCAGATATCGAGTTAAATTCTAGAAATATAGATCCTGAAAGTATAATTAAAAATATTACAAAAAAAACTGTAGCAATAATAATAGTCCACTTTGCCGGCTTACCTTGCGATATGGAAAAAATTATACAAATTTGTAATAAATATAAACTAAAACTAATTGAAGACAGCGCTGAGACACTAGGCGCAACATATAAAAATCAATATACTGGTTCATTTGGATTGGGTTGTTTTTCTTTTTTTCCAACAAAAAATATAACTACCACAGAGGGTGGAATGCTAACATTTCAGAGCAAAAAATTATACGATAAAGCAAAACTTATAATAGCACATGGAATAGACAAAAAGTTAAAAAAAAATTTTTGGCATAGAGAATCGTCATTACCAGGTCATAATTATAGATTACCCAATCATCTTGCAGCACTTGGTTTTTCCCAACTTAAAAAATTAAATTTATTTAATAAAAAACGAAGAGCTATAGCTAAAATTTATGACAAAGAACTTTCAGTTCTTAATAAATTTTTTATCATACAAAAAATCCCAAAAAATTTTACTCATTCATATCAAATGTATACAGTTAGAGTCCCGCAAAAATCGAGAAACTTTTTTTTAGATTTTATGAGAAAAAAAAATATTGAAGTTTCAGTTCATTTTGATCCACCGCTTCATGAACAAAAGTATTTAAAAATATATTCCAAAAAAAAATTACCAAAAACTGATATTTTATCAAAAGAAATAGTTACATTGCCCATATTTCCTGATATGACCAAAAAACAAGCATATTACGTTATTAAGAATATCAAATTATTTATATCAACATTCGATTTATGAAAACAGCATTAATTACTGGTGGTCTAGGATTTATAGGAACCCATATTGCTATTGATTTACTAAAGAATAAAAATGTTAAGAGATGCATTCTTTTAGATAACTTTGGTGGCTATATCAACCCAACCAAAGAAAACTTTTATGATTTCAGAAAAAAAAGATTAGATTTAATTAAGAATAAAATTATTGAAAGATGTGATACAAATAATTTTAAATCAGTATTTGAAATTATAAAAAAACATCAGCCTGAAATTATATTTCATACAGCTGCTTTACCTTTAGCTAAACTCGACAATCTTAATACTGATGAAGCTAAAATTGGATCTGTCGATTCAACTGTTAATTTACTTGATGCTATAACTTTACTCCAAAAAATAAAAAAAAATTATAAGTGTAAAAGATTCATCTATATATCCTCAAGTATGGTTTATGGTGATTTTAAGACAAGCAAGGTTAACGAAAAAAGTTCTGTTAACCCCAAGGAAGCTTATGGTACAATGAAATTAGCAGGAGAAATTGTAACAAAAGGTATTAGTGTTCTTAACAATATTCCATATACAATAATTAGACCATCAGCAGTATATGGACCAACCGATATGAATAGAAGGGTTTCCCAAATTTTTATTGAAAATGCTTTTAAAGATAAACAAATAGAAATTGAGGGAAAAAATGAAAAATTAGATTTCACCTATATTGAAGATTTGGCAAGAGGATGCGTTCTTGCTGGCACTAAAGAGAAGGGCATTAATCAAATATTCAATATAACATACGGTAAAGCTCAAACATTATATTCATTTGTAATTAATTTAAAAAAAATATTTCCTAATTTAAAGTTTAAAATCAAGCCAAGAGATATTACAAAACCTAGTCGTGGAACTTTATCTATTAATAAAGCAAAAAAATTTTTAAATTTTAAACCAAAATATAGCTTAAATATTGGTGTTAAAAAATATGTAAAGTATTTAATTGATAATAATATTTATAAATAAAATTGAATAAAAATAAAAAACAAATAATTTTTTTTTGTCCCCAAATTTCAGATGGAGGTCTTGAAAAAACACTAATCAATTACCTAAATTATTTTTCAAAAGATAACAATATTTCGTTAGTAACTAATACAAATAATTATAAACAATTAAGTTTAATTAGTAATAAAGTTAAAATAATAAACTTTAAAATTAAATTCTTAATTCAATTTAGGCTATTGAATAATCTTTTTTGTGCCATCCTATTATTTAAATTTTTAAGTAAAAAAACAATTATTTTTTCAGTTCAAGACCATTTTTTTATTTTGTTCTTCAAATTTCTTGGACTTAAAACAAAATTAGTAATTAGAACTCCTACAGCTATACTTAATAATAGAAATAGCTACGAATCAATTCATTTAAGTAAGGTTCATTTATTAAAACGAATTATTACTATTTTCTATAAATACTCAGATTTAGTTATCACATTTTCTGAAAATAATAAAAAATTTCTTAAAAGGATTATAAAAGTTAAAAATGTACAGGTAGTCTACAATTATTTCCCTAAATTCTCTGGTAAAAAAAAAATAAAAAAAATTTATAATATCTTTTTTATCGGTAGACTTGTTGATGATAAAGACCCTATTTTTTTTATTAAAAATACAATTAAACTATTGTATATTAAAAAATTTAAAATTCACATTATTGGCAAAGGTGTATGTCTTGATGAATTAAAAAAAATATCTAAAAATAATTTAAATGACATTAAGTTTTATGGGTATGTTAAAAACCCACTTATAAAATATAATAAAATTATTGATTTAATTTGTGTTACTTCAAAATATGATGGAACACCAAACATTATTGGTGAAGCACTTTCATACAAAATTCCATGTATTGCACCAACAAGAGTAGGCCTAAGCGATTTTGTATTTTCAAACGGTAAATATGGTTACCTATATAAGCCTGGTGATAATAAAAGTTTTCAGAAAACAGTCTTAGAAATTTTTAAAAATTATAGTCATGCTATATATAAAGCTAAAGAAGGATATAATTCGTTAGATAGGTTTAACAAGAAAAATACATTAGGAAAATTAGAAGAAATAATAGACAAATTTTTTCACAAAAAAATCTAAATATATTATTTTTAACTAAACTGATGATAAATAAAAATTAATTAAGGATATTTAAATTTTATTTTTCAAATATTCAAGGTGATGAAAAACAATAGCGGCACTATTTGATATATTTAAGCTTTCAACATTTTTATTTATATTAATCTTAACTAAAAAATCTGTGTACTTGCCTGTATGCTCCCTCATACCAAATCCTTCAGAACCAAACAGTAGGATATTTTTTCCTCCCCATTTTGTTTCAGTAAAGCTTTTTTCTCCTTTGGCATCAAATCCATATACCCAAAAATTTTTTTCTCTTAAATTTTTAAGTGTAGAATTAATGTTGGAGACTTCAAATATATTTAAATGTTCCATACAACCACTTGCTGATTTATACATTAACTTACTATCACTAGGGAATTGTCTTTCTTTAACTATCAACCCATCGATATTAAAAGAAGCAGCACTTCTAATTAAGGATCCTATATTTCTTGGATCAGTTACCTCATCTATGCAAACAAAGGTTAGATTAGTTTTTCCTTTTATAAACTCTTTTAAATCAGGTTGATCTTGGTGCTCCACCTCAGCAACATAACCACCATGCATTATTTGATCTTTTGAGGTGTATTTATCTAACTCTTTTTTTGACTTGAAATAAACCTTAACATCTTCAAGAACATTTTTTTTTGGATTTTTTCTATGAATATTTTTCTTACTTTCTTCAGTTAAAAATACTTTTAAAACTTTTCTTTTGGGGTTTCTAAGTGCTTCAATTACAGCATGCTGGCCTACTATCAAAAAAGATGATTTATTCATAAATATTTGTATGTTTTACACGCATTTTAACATATTTTACCAGTAAATCTCGTGTTGCAATTGCATAATAAAAATATATAAAACGCTTGTTGTTTGAAGCTTTTATTGAACAGGGGACACTTCCCCAATAAGGAGGGGTTCCAGAGCGGTCAAATGGGGCGGGCTGTAAACCCGTTGACTTCGGTCTTCGAAAGTTCGAATCTTTCCCCCTCCACCATTCAATAAATTTTTTTAACAATTTGGAGTGTAATTCTTGATGTTGTGCGGGTGTAGTTCAATGGTAGAACGCTAGCCTTCCAAGCTGGATGTAAGAGTTCGATTCTCTTTACCCGCTCCAAGAAAAAAGAAATTATTAATAAAACTAAACTGAGGTAAA